>Ga0314774_1000069_pt1 | contig 93085 bp, 70 predicted proteins | sample MetaGCBIA2018_FD_204515 | JGI IMG/M metagenome (GOLD analysis project Ga0314774, IMG submission 204515) | Cryopeg brine microbial communities from Beaufort Sea near Barrow, Alaska, United States - CBIA 2018 | ecosystem: Environmental > Aquatic > Marine > Coastal | place: USA: Alaska | collected... | reverse complement strand
GGGCTGAACTTCAAGGCATTGCACACGATGATTCACCAAGTCAAATCGGGATCAGGACCACCTATTCATGGGTAAGGGAAAAGCATATAGAGCGGTACCTAAATGAATTCAGTTATCGCCTCAACAGATCTCAAAGCAAAGCTACTGTGTTCAATAACTTGATAAAAAGAATGGTCAAAGCAGACAAGATTTACCATGCACAAATTCTATGTCCTTAAGCTCTGACCTCTATCAGTTTAAATACCAAGTAATTGGTAATGAGAGGTATTGTTTTTGTTTTTTTTTGGCACAACATACCTGATTATCCACTGCTGATTTCTGACATCTCAACTAAACCTTCCCCCACAATACCCTGTACAGGATATAACCTTCAAAAAGTCACGCAATCTTTCTCTTCTTTCTAAGAACCTAGGTCAAGATATCACAAAATCCTAAACCAAAAAAAAATCCCTTAGATTTTCTCCTAGGGATTTGTAAGTCAAATTTTAAAGTGTCAAAACCCTATATTACGATTGAGGTTCAATTTCAACTCCTCAATCGTACTTGGTACTTCGTGAATTTCGAATGGTGAACACCCAAAGCAGAATATCGAAGTCCAACTATTAAGAATGCTCCTCAACCCAAACCCTCGCATTCACAAAAGCTTCCATCCAAGGTGTAAAGTCGTCTTTGCGATCTGCTGGATAATGTGCCCAGTTCCAAGGCTTCAAGCTTCGCTCAATATGAGGCATAATCGCCAAGTGACGACCATCTGTGGTAGCTATTCCCGCTGTTGCATGATCGGAGCCGTTTGGATTGCCTGGGTAAGCTTCGTAGCTGTATTTCATTGCGAAGTTGTAGTCACTTTCTGCCTGTGGAAGTGAGAACTTTCCTTCTCCGTGTGCTACCCATACGCCGAGACGTTGTCCGCTTAGCGAACCTAGCATCACGGACTTGTTCTGAGGAATAGTTACATTCACGAATATTGATTCGAACTTATTGCTTGCATTGTGCAGCATCTTTGTTTTCTCTGTATGATCTGGATTGACCAAACCAAGTTCCACCATCAGCTGGCAACCGTTGCATACGCCCAAACTCAAGGTGTCAGCTCTAGCGTAGAAGTTGTCCAGCGCTTGCTTTGCTTTTGGATTGTAGAGGAATGCACCTGCCCAACCTTTAGCTGAACCTAGCACGTCGGAGTTGGAGAAGCCACCTACAAAGACGATCATCTGCACATCTTCGAGATTTTCACGACCTGCGATCAAGTCAGTCATGTGAATGTCCTTCACTTCGAATCCCGCCAACCATAAGGAATATGCCATCTCACGATCGCCATTCACGCCTTTCTCACGGATGATGGCTGCTTTGGCTTTACCCTTTTCTGTGCGATAAGGATCTAGACCTGAAGTTTCGAAACTGCCTTTCCAGCCTTCCCCAAATTCAAAGGAAAGTGACTGTTTTTTATAATTGTCAAAACGTTGTTTTGCGAGTTGCTCTCCGCTTTGCTTTCGGTCCAATAAATAGGAAGATCTAAACCATATATCACGAAGCTCGGCGATGTCTAATGTTAGATTTTTTCCCGCAAATTCCATGGTGCCGGTGTCAGTCACTTTCGCCAGCTCTACATAATCTATGTCTGCTTCCACTAATAAGGCTTCGACCGCATGATTATCTTCGACTTGAATCAGGATACCAGGATTCTCCGCAAATAACACTTTCACCATATCTGGCTCATTCAAGCGATCTAGTTTTACTTTCAGACCTATGTGTTGCACTGGGAAACACATTTCCAACAAGGCAGTGACCAGTCCACCGGCAGAAACATCATGACCGGCAAGAATCCAAGTTTGGTCGATCAGATCCTGAACGGCTGTGAATGCTTCGGCGAAATACCGTGGATTTTTGACGTCTGGTGTTTCTGTACCTACTTTATTCAATGTCTGATAAAAACTAGAACCAGCCAGTTTGAACTCATCCTTAGAAAAATCTATATATAGTAGACGGCTTCCTTTGATAGGTTTGATGGCAGTTTTCACCGTCTTCTTGATGTCGCTACATTCGCCCACAGTGGAGATAATCACCGTGCCGGGTGAGTACACCGTTTTTCCGTCAGGATATTTCTGAGTCATGGAAAGAGAGTCTTTGCCTGTAGGAATGTTCACGCCCAAGTCTATGGCAAACTTGGATACAGCTTCAACAGCCCTATAAAGTCTGTCGTTTTCACCTTCATTTTTCGCAGGCCACATCCAGTTGGCAGAAAGGGAAATCCCCTGCAGGCCATCCTGAATCGGTGCGAAAATCAAATTAGTCATCGCCTCTGCAATCGCCAATCTGCTACCAGCCTCGGGGTTTGCCAACGCCGCTACCGGTGCATGACCGATGGAAGTTGCGATGCCTTTATTTCCCGTAAAGTCCAAGGCCATCACCGCCACGTCATTGAGCGGAAGTTGAATTTCCCCCACCGTTTGCTGCGTCGCCACCCGGCCCGTCACCGATCTATCTACCTTATTAGTTAACCAGTCCTTGCAGGCGACCGCTTCCAACTGCAACACCTGATGAATGTATCCTCGGATCAGGTCGGCCTCATAAGATGCTTCCTCAAAAGAAGCATTGGTCGTATTGTCTTCCAAAATAGTCTTAGGCGAAGAACCGAACATATAGCTGAGGTTCCAGTTCACGGGCTTTTCGCCAGTCTTGTTATTTTCAAATTTGAAATGCATATCCCCGGTCGTCTCGCCCACCACGTAGAATGGCGCGCGCTCACGATCAGAAATCTGATGTAGCGTATCCACGTCCTTTTTGCCAATCACCAAACCCATACGCTCCTGAGATTCGTTTCCGATGATTTCTTTGGCGGAAAGTGTTGGATCGCCAACAGGAAGTTGATCGATATGAATGGTGCCACCGGTATTTTCGACCAACTCAGAAAGACAGTTGAGGTGTCCGCCAGCTCCGTGATCATGGATGGAAATGATTGGATTATCGTCGCTTTCTGCCATGGCGCGAATGACATTGGCCACTCGCTTTTGCATCTCAGGATTTGATCGCTGAATTGCATTTAGTTCAATTGCATTCGAGAGTTCACCGGTATTTAATGAAGACACCGCCGAACCGCCCATTCCGATTCTATAATTATCGCCGCCCATGATCACAATTTGATCACCAGCTTTTGGTTCGTCTTTTTTGGTGTATTTGGCATTCGTGAAGCCTACGCCTCCAGCCATCATGATTACTTTGTCATAACCATACTGCTTGCCATCTTCGGCATGCTCAAAAGTCAAGAGTGATCCAGAGATCAGCGGTTGACCAAACTTATTGCCGAAATCGGAGGCTCCGTTGGATGCTTTGATCAGGATACCCATTGGCGTTTGGTAAAGCCATGGTCGCTCGTCAAGTTTGCTTTCCCAGCTTCTTCCACTTTCTGAGCGAGGATAAGAAGTCATGTAAACGGCAGTTCCTGCCAAAGGAATGGATGCCGTTCCGCCAGCAAGACGGTCTCTGATTTCGCCACCAGCTCCAGTTGCAGCGCCGTTAAATGGCTCTACGGTTGTTGGGAAATTATGTGTTTCAGCTTTTAGGGAAATCACCGTCTCGATCTCACGGGTTTCGAAAAAGTCAGCCTGATGAGCTGTTTTTGGAGCGAATTGCTGGACTCTTGGGCCTCCCACAAATGCTACGTTGTCTTTATATGCGGAAGCGATGCGATTAGGATGCACTTTTGCAGTTTCTTTAATAAGTTGGAAAAGTGTCTGTGGTTTTTCAACTCCATCGACAATAAAAGTACCGTTGAAAATCTTGTGGCGACAATGCTCTGAGTTGACTTGCGAAAATCCAAATACCTCTGAATCTGTCAATGGACGTTCGAGTTGCTTGGAAACATCATCCAGATAATCTACCTCTTCTTGGGTGAGTGCCAATCCATTCTCCTTACTATAGGCAGCGATATCTTTCACTTCCACGATAGGTTCTGGCTGGAGGTGCACCTCAAAAATCTCCTGATCCAGTCCCTCATATGCCTTTTGAAGCATTGGATCAATTGTATCTGCCTCATTTAAAGGGAAGAATTCCTCGATACGAATTACATCCGGAACGCCCATGTTGGCGGTGATTTCTACGGCGTTGGTGGACCAGGGCGTAATCATTTCCTTGAGGGGTCCTGAATACTTTCCTTTAAGAGTAGGGTCGCTAATCGCTGTAGCTCCACCGAAAAGCCACGTCAACTTTTGTAAGTCTTCTGGAGCGCAAGGTTGTGGAGATTGAACAGCGTAAACGGTTTTTTGAGTGGATTCAAAGAAGAAAATCATGTCCTTTGGCTGGTAAGATGCAAAGGTACGCATTTGGAGTAGAGATTGAAAAATTTGAAAATTGAAACATCGGAAAATTTGGTGATAGCCCCCATCCTTTCCACTTGATTCTCTCTCTTTTCTCTCTTCTTGATTCTCTTTTACCTCTCTTTAAAATTGGTACGCAGGAAACTTTGGTTGTGTTGAAAGTTTCCGTAATTTTGCGCCTGAATTACAGAAAGGGGCAGAAATGAAAAATAGGATTTTGGAAATAGCTGTTGACCAATTCAGTCGATATGGTATACGTACGGTGACTATGGAGGATATTGCCCGCTTAGCAGGAATTTCTAAAAAAACGATCTATCAAGAATTTAAGGATAAAAAAGAGCTGGTTAATGCCTCATTTTCTTCTCTGTTGGAAGCGGATAGAGAGCGCCTTCAAGGCATTCTGAATACCAATGATGGGGTGATAGAGCATTTGGTATTAGCCTCCCAGGTGATTAGAGATCGAATATCCAATCTAAATCCTATGGCAGTTCTTGAAGTGCAAAAGTATTTTCCTGAGACTTGGAAAATATTTGAATGCTACCGGGAAGATGTGATTTTGCCGGACTTGATCCATGTGCTGGAAAAGGGAAAGCAATTAGGTTATTTCCGACCTGAAATTAATTCAGTATTAATGGCCACAATGCGGGTCTCCCAAATTACCCTAGCGCTAGATCCGGCTAATTCTCCAAAAGAAGGAGTCAGTCTTTTAGAAATGCAAATTTCTGTGATGGATCATTTTCTACATGGAATATTTACTGAGAAAGGTAGAGAGGCCTACCTTAAAATTGATGCTTTGAAAAAACCCAATTAAATAAGAGGTAGTTGATATTTCTCCACACTTATAGTTTTGATCCACTTTGAATCCAATGAAGTTTTATATGAAAATTTATTTACTGACAATTCTATCCTTGATGGTAGGCCTGACGGAGATTTGCGCTCAAGATGCACCTTTTCAAGAAGTGTTGCAGCTCAACCTACAAGAAACGATCAGCTACGCATTGGAAAATAATGTGGAAGCAAAGAATGCGAAATTGGAGATCCTGATTTCGCAAACCACCGTCAAAGAGGAGACCGCTGCAGGTTTGCCACAGATCAACGGATCTGCAAATCTTAATTACAATCCAAAAATCCCCGTAATTTTCCTTCCCAACCAACCTCCATTTGGCGATCCAACGAATCCTTCGGATGTGATTCCGTTCAGATTCGGAGTCAGTTATAGCTCCACAGTGGGCGTTACTTTAAGTCAAATGATTTTTGATGGGTCCTTCTTTGTTGGCCTTCGAGCCGCCAAGACGTTTAAGCAACTCACACAGTTGGATAAAGTGAAAGTGGAGAATGATGTAATTGAAAATGTCAAAAAGGCCTATTTTGGAGTATTAGTGAATACCGAGCGAATCAAATTGGCACAATCCAACTTAATCAGGATTGATTCTCTTTTGAAGGAAACCAAAGCGATGAATGAAGCAGGGTTCACTGAGAAAATAGACGTCTCCAGAATCCAGGTTCAGCGCAACAATACTTATTCTCAAGTAAAGAGAAGTGAGACTGCCTATGAAATTTCAAAGGAGATTTTGAAAGTTCAGATGGGGCTTCCAATGGGATATGACATTGTCATCACCGAGACGCTTACGGAACTAAATCCTGAAGATGAACTCATAGCTTTGCAGCAGCAAGAAGGTCTGTTGCGTGTAGAGATGGAGCAACTGAATAGCAATATGGAGCTTGTGAAACTTGATCTAAAAAACAATCAAGTTCAATATATGCCTACGTTGGACCTGAATGCTAATTTCCAGAGATCTGGGGCAGGCAATACCCTGAATACCGCCTATAATTCTATCAACTGGTTTAGTTCCTCGCTTATCGGATTACAGTTGAATATTCCGATTTTTGACGGTCTGGCCAAAAGTGCAAAAATTCAGAGAAACAGAATTCAGATCCAGCAGTTAGAGAATCAGCGTATTAACCTGGATCAAAACATAGATCTTCAAATCTTTCAGGCAAAGCAGAATCTTTCCAATGACCTGGAAGTATTGAAAGTCCAGCGACAAAGCAGGGAACTTGCTAAAGAGGTGTATGACATTTCCAAAATCAAATACAACGAAGGTGTGGGCTCCAACCTTGAAGTAGTCGAGGCAGATGCCGCTTTGATTGAGGCGGAAATTAATTTTCTTGGAGCACTTTACGACGGTCTTATTTCCAAGGTGGATTTAGAAAAAGCACTGGGAATCCTGAAAGAAAACATCAATGAATAAGTCATATCTATTTTTCCAACAAAGGAAATCAAAACAACTATTTACCTCTTCGATTATGAGATTATATTTTAGCATTTGGACTATTTCTCTGTTGGCCCTGCTGGCAGTAGGCTGTGACTCTGGAGGCGGAGATGATGTAGCTTCCAAAAAAGCCAGACTTGAGAAGCTTAAAGCCGAATCGATGGAGACTGCCGGGGAAATTCGGACGCTAGAAGAGGAAATCGGGAAAATGGATCCTGAATTTTTCAAACAAAATAAAAAGTCAATTCTAATTACCACCAAACAGGCAGAGAAAAGAGCCTTTGAGCATTTTGTAGAAGTGACTGGATCAGTGCTTTCAAAGAAAAATGTGAGTATCAGCGCTCAGACCGCAGGAACTGTTCTTGAAGTACCGGCTGTAGAAGGAATGCGCGTTCAGAAAGGTCAGTTGCTGGCCAAAATAGATGCCGAAACTATACGGTTGAATATCGACGAGCTTAAGACCTCGTTGAACCTATCAACAATTTTGTTTGAAAAACAATCCAGACTTTGGGATCAAAAGATAGGTACGGAAGTACAGTTCCTAGAAGCTAAAAACCGCAAGGAATCAGCAGAGAAAAGTTTGGCTTCAGCCAATAGCCAACTGGATAAAGCGTATGTAAAAGCACCTTTCAGCGGAACCGTAGAATCGGTAAATATTCGATTGGGAGAGCTGGTGCAACCGGGCACATCTTTGATCCAATTTGTGGGAGACAGCGATTTGTTTATCGAAGCTGACATCTCTGAGAGATATATCGGAGTGATGCAAAAAGGGGATTCAGTTTATGTAAATTTTCCTTCCATTGATCATGAACTTTATACTAAAGTGTCTTCGGTAGGCGGGATTATCAATGCCAACAACCGGACTTTTAAAGTAGAAGTGTATTTGCCAAACACTAAAGAGGTGAAACCTAACATGATTGCGGTCCTAAAGATCAAGGATTATGAGACAGAGGCAAGCGTGATCGTTCCGAGCTATTTGATCTTGAGCGATAATAAGGGAGACTATATCTTCATAGTCAAAGACGAGGTGGTTCAAAAGAAATATGTGACCCGGGGAAAGACCTATGACAACCAGACTGAAATCCTCTCGGGATTGGAAGGAAATGAAGTTTTGGTGGACAAAGGATTTAGAGAAGTGGGAGATAATTTTACCGTGAAAATCAGTACAGAGTAGACCATGATAGAGCAACCAAAAGACACCAATACTAGAGAATTTGGGCTTTCCAGCATGAGTGTCGATAACTCTACATCGGTAGTTATCCTCACCTTGATTATATCAGTGCTAGGCCTTGGAGCCTATCGCACCATGCCCAAAGAAAGTTTTCCCGAAATCGTCATTCCTACCGTATATGTAGGTACGCCATATCCGGGCAATTCGCCGGTTGATATGGAGAACTTGATCACGCGCCCTATTGAAAAGGAGCTCAAATCTATCAACGACGTAAAGAACATCAAGTCCACTTCAGTTCAGGATTTTTCCACTATCGTTGTCGAATTTAATCCTGGCATTGAGATTTCCAAAGCGATTCAGGATGTCAAAGATGCCGTAGATAAATCAAAAAGCGAGCTGCCTACAGATCTTGACCAGGATCCCAATGTGCTGGAAATCAACACCTCAGATTTCCCGATAATGAATGTGAACATCTCGGGAAATTATACCGAGGCAGAGCTGAAGAAGTTTGGGGAATACCTAGAGGATGAGATTGAAAAATTAGCAGAAATCTCTAAAGCTGAGCTGGCAGGAACTGTAGAGCGGGAAATTCAGATCAATGCAGATCCCTATAAGATGGAAGCTACCGGAGTCACCTTTTCTGATATTTCCGGAGCAGTGCAATCCGAAAATGTAACCATATCAGGGGGAAATATAAAAGCCGGAGATTATGAAAGGACTCTTCGTGTTGATGGTGAGTTTTCCGATCCAATGGACCTACTGAATATTATCGTCAAGACAGACAATCAAAAGATAGTTTACCTGCGGGATGTGGCCGAAGTAAAGGACACATACAAAGACAGAACTTCTTACGCCAGAAGTAAAAACCTACCTGTGGTCACTATCAACGTGACCAAAAGAAGTGGGGAAAACCTATTGAATGCGGCGGATAAAATCAAGGAGATCATTGAGGAAACCAAGGCTAACAGATTTCCAGCAGATCTAGAGATCAGTATTACAAACGATCAATCCAAAGCTACCAGGCTTCAGGTGTCTGACCTCGAAAACTCTATCATCTTTGGAGTTATCTTGGTGGTATTGGTATTGATGTTTTTCCTTGGATTCAGAAATGCACTTTTTGTAGGTACTGCGATTCCTTTATCTATGTTTATCTCCTTCCTGATTCTGAATGCTTTCGGGATCACGCTCAACTTGATGGTGCTTTTTTCATTGATTTTAGCACTGGGAATGCTGGTGGATAATGGTATTGTGGTGGTTGAGAATATTTACCGGATGATGTCCGAAGGTAAAGATGCGTTTACTGCCGCCAAAGAAGGAGTGGGGGAAGTGGCATGGCCTATCATTACTTCGACAGCCACTACTTTGGCCGCTTTCCTTCCTCTGGCATTCTGGCAGGGCACAGTTGGAGAGTTTATAAAATACCTTCCAATCACGCTGATCATCGTGCTTTCATCCTCTCTTTTTGTAGCCTTGGTGATCAACCCCGTGTTGACTGCTTTATTTATGAAAGTAGAGGATATATCTAAAAATAAGCCAAAGAAAAAGTCAATTATCACTGCGGGTATCTTTCTAGTCATCGCAGCTATATTCTATTTAGTTGGCTGGACGGCTATGGGCACTTTGTCACTGGTAGCATGTCTACTGACGCTCTTTAATGTGTTTGTGCTTCGCAAAGCTATTCGCTGGTTTCAGACGGTATTATTGGTAAGGATGGAGAATACCTATGTTAATTCTCTTCACTATGCATTGGCAGGGAAAAGGCCTTATGCTTTCTTAGGAGGCACAGTATTGCTTCTTTTCTTTTCTTTGGGATTGCTGTATGTAGCATCCCCCAAGGTGTTATTTTTCCCGGATAATCAGCCTCAGTTGGTCAACGTATTCGTGGAATTTCCCATTGGAACTGACATAGAAGCTACCAATAAGTTTGTTGATGCTATGGAGGACGAAATGATGGATGCACTTGAAGACTACAAGCCAATTCTAGAATCTGTCATCTCACAGGTAGGAGAGGGCACCGGTGATCCTACAGAAGGTCCAAGCAATCAGGAAACTCCTCACAAAGCTAAGATCACGATAGGTTTTGTCGATTATATTGATCGTCAGGGAATTGACACTAATGAGGCAATGGAGGTGATTCGTAACCTCAGTGAAAAATATCCAGGAGTGCTAATCACCGTCGATAAGCAGCGAAATGGACCTCCAGTAGGCAAAGCCGTTAATATTGAGTTTGTAGGCGAAGATTACGATCAATTGATTGCCTACGTGAATAAGGCAAAAGGGTATTTGGACAGTAAAAATATTCCAGGTATTGAAGAATTAAAGACTGATTTGTCGCTGGGCAATCCAGAAATAGTCTTGGATATTGACCGTGACAAAGCGCGAAGATTCGGACTTTCTACCTCTAGCATTGCTACTGAATTGAGAACCTCTCTATTTGGGCTTGAGGTCTCCAAATACAAAGAAGGCGAAGATGATTATCCAATTCAACTTAGACTTGATGAGAACTATCGATATGATGTAAATACCTTGATTAATAAGAAAATAGGATTCCGGGACAAATTCGGAGACAAAAGAGAAGTGCCGATTTCTGCAGTAGCGGATGTTCAGTATGGATCCACGTATGGCTCTGTGAAGCGTAAAGATTTGGAAAAAGTAGTGACTATCTTCTCCAATGTTTTAAAGGATGCCAACCCAACCGAGGTCAACCAAAGAATTCAGAATGTCATGGTGGATTTTCAAGTTCCTGATGGGATATCTGTGAAATTTACCGGTGAGCAAGAGGAGCAAGCCAAGTCCTTGGAGTTTCTTGAGCGGGCATTGGGAATAGCGATATCTCTGATTTTCTTAATTATAGTAGCACAATTCAATTCTGTGACTACGCCATTTATCATCATGGCCTCGGTAGTCTTGAGTACTATCGGAGTATTCTTGGGATTGGTAATATTCAACATGGACTTTGTGGTCATCATGACGGGAATCGGTATTATTTCGCTCGCAGGTGTGGTAGTAAATAATGCCATCGTGCTGATTGACTACACCAACCTTGTCAGAGCAAGAAGAAGAACTGAACTGGGTATTGGAAAGAATTCTTATCTTTCTTATGATGATCTGATCGGTAGTATAGTGGAATCAGGCAAGGTTAGACTTCGTCCTGTGTTATTGACAGCGATCACCACGGTACTAGGTTTGGTGCCATTAGCCATAGGGATGAATATTAATTTCGGCACATTATTGACTGATTTTGATCCTCAGTTTTACGTAGGAGGAGACAACGCAGCGTTCTGGGGGCCGATGGCTTGGACTGTAATATTTGGGTTAACCTTTGCTACATTCCTTACGTTAGTTATCGTACCAGTCATGTATTTGTTGGCAGATAAACTCGCATTGAGAATCAGCAAACTTAAATCTTGATTGGATTAAGGTTGGTGGTTTTTTTTGTTAAAGCCTCCGAGATTATTTCTCGGAGGTTTTTTGTCTATTTACAGTAATGGATAGTTTGTATTGAGGGAGATCAGATAGAATTGATTTCTGATTTATATGACATTTTTCATCTGAAAGGGTCATTACGCTAAATAAGAATTTGCCTGCTCACGAATCATTTTTTTTCGGCAAATTACAGTGCTGCTCAGATTTTTGAAGTGCCAAGCAAAGTTGTTGACTTAGATATATTTTTGAAAGTTAGCATGAGCTTTCCCAAATCAATTTACCTCATTTCTCCGCTCTTCCAGCCGTTGGATCTGCGGGGGGGCGGGGGGTTACGCTGAAAAAGAATACTTGTACCCTAAGCAATCCTAGTATTCCTCATGAATTTAATTTCTCAGTCAACCTTTCTAGAATGGATTTTGTATTTTTGTCAAGCTAATATCAACCGAGAGTAATGGAAGAATTAAAGTGGTATGTAATGTATACAGCCTCAAGATCTGAGAAAAAAGTAGCCGACAGGCTGAAAGAAAACGATGTGGAAGTATATCTACCAATGGTAGAGGAACTTCGTCAATGGTCTGACCGCAAAAAGAAAGTTCAGAAAGCCATGTTTAACGGATATGTATTTGTGAAAACCCGAAGAAATCAGCTTTGGGAATGTCTTCAGATTCCCGGTGCGGTGAAGTTCGTTCACTTTGCGGGCGAACATGCTACCATCAGAGAAGAGGATTTGAAAATCATCAAACTAGTGGTAGAAACTGGAGTAGGAGTGGAAACGGATGGATCTGTGATCGAGCCGGGGGAAAAAGTTAAAGTGATCGCCGGGCCGTTACAACATCTTACGGGAGAAGTGATAGAGCGGGGAAATAAAGATTATTTTTTGATCCGTATTCCAGGAATCTATCAAAACATGTTGATCTCTGTGCCTCGAAAGTTTCTAGAAGTCGTTGCCTAATTGTGAATTCTACCGGGAGTCAATTCCATAGGTTTGATTCTCCACTTGGTATTGGGCTTGCTAACTTTCACAGAATCCTTAATTTCTGAAACCTTAACTTCCTTGATTTTTACCCCTGTTAGCCTTGCGGTATCTTTTAGGCTGTAAAAGGTAATTACGGCGGAGTTTAAGGTCAGACTATCCAATGAATTATAGTCTACTAAAAACAAAAAATCATTATTTTCAGGAGCTATTCCATCCGTAGGGGACCCTTTTTTAATTCCAATCAAAACTAATCTTGTCTTAGGCAATATCATTTTTATGGTACCTGACATAGGAAATTCCATGTCGGGATTAACCTGCGCAGGAGAAGTTTGAATAGGTGGGTTTATAGATTCTTGGGAATTCTCTACAGGATCTGATACAGAAGCTTCTGGAGGGATGGCAGAGGTGCTATCGTGAGTTTCCATTTCTGTGACGCTGGTACGCTCTTCCTCAAAAGTACCTTTGAGTTCTGGCCACATGGCCACACTGGCAATACTAAGCAGCATAATAGATGCAGCATAAGGCAATATCTTTTTAAACGTCACTACTTTCTTGGGTGCTTCTGCGACCGGTGCGAACGTTGGAATACTTTGCGACTGTAGCGGAGGCATGGCGATAACTCCTTGATTAGGGGCAGTTAAAAATGATTCATTAACAGAGTCAAATTTGGTAACTGCAGGGGGAGCAAATGTTTCAGTTTTCACGTTTCTTTCTAATACGATATCTTTCTTTCTCTCCTTAAATCCTTCAATGATTTGTATTAAACTGACTTTTATGACTAGGGTGAATGTGCCTTCTTTTTTTGCCTTTACATCAAAAATTCACTCTGTAAAATCGTCTTCACTAATAAATTGTTCTATGGAGGAGTTGGAAAATATCTCAAAATTATCTTCATTTTTGGTCTCCTGAATGCAGACTTCCATTACTTTCCCAAGTCGGATATTCTCAATGACTTTTTCATTCTCATCCAGCTTAAGACCCTCTTGTAGTAAGATCTCGTCCCAGGCCAACCGTACAATACATCTTGTCCAAGCCCCCAATTGCATCATGTCAGGAATATGATGGAGAATTTTCCCTTCCTTATGGGGGGTATATGACTGGTATCGGGAATAGTGGTAGGTTTTCCTTTTGAATCTATCATCTTAAGAAGTGAAGCGTATTCTTTGCTGCGCAATTCATCAAGATTGAGCGTATTCATATTCCTGAAAAGAGTATCAAGTTCAGCAATTGCCCCTCTTATATCAGTATATAAATCAATATCATCTCTGATTCCTTGAGTGTCTGCGTAGCTTTCAAGTTCCTTCGATGCGTGGTTGAGCTCCTCGATTTGCGCCTCCTAATACTTGAGATAGGATATAATTCCGATTGATTTGTAAATATTTGCATCGGGGAGAATTACCGGAAGTATCCGATCATATATATATCCGTTTCTTTGAACTTCCAACAGCTCAAAGATGCAATTAGGTGACTTAAGATATTTGTTGCTAATAATGAGCACCACAAATTGACAGGAGCCAATCTCCTGCATAAATTATTTGATGAGTCCTTTAAATCCCAAGTCTCTTTTGTCGCGGATAAAGCTTAATCCTAGCTGAGTGATTTTTTGATCGATCTCATTGGCCACATCTTCGCTTTCACCGCCCCAGGCGTAAGAAATGAATATAGATTTTGAAGTGTCGGGCATAAAAAATAGCAGCTAACTGAACAATCATTTTTATGAAGTAAACTTATAATCAGTTAAAGTTCAAACCCTTGATTCTTTAAGTGTTAGGGTTGAATTGTGGCCTCAATGATAGTATGAAGTAGGAATTATAAATCCTTTTTCTCTGATGCTAAAAAGCAAATACTATTTCCGATGGAGTGAACTTCATTTATAGCCAAACTTTTGAGTTAGGCGGAATTGGTTTTCAACTTTGACTCAATAGTTTTCAAAGAATTGATTGGCGTTTCTTATACTACACGTTTAACTAGAACGCTCAAGAAATTGATAATAGTGTTCTGAATTATGTTGCTGACAGAAGTTTAGTTCATAATCAACTCCGCAAAAACCCATCAACTCAGCCACTCAGTGTCCACAATGAATTACTGTAATACAGAAAGTGGCGAAGTGAGGAAACCGAACTTTTTGTCTATTCACAACTAAAAGAAAACGGCCTTGACCGAGCTTTCAGCGGGTCAGATGTAAGTATCAAACCAATGAAAAAATGCGGGCAATGATAAAAGCTGATCCGAGTTTTTCTATTTTTCAGTCCTGGAATGGAAATATCTCCTATAAACAATCTGAGCTTGTGCAAGGTGATCTCCGTATCGATTGAAGTCAGCATTTCCGTCTAGATCATCAGAAAAAGTAAAAAACATTGTTCCTTCTCCTGCGATATCTGAATAAGGACCAAGCGTATAACTTAAGCCAGCTCTCAGGGGTACATATGCAGTGGTGATCTGGCGATCATAGACCACGGCATCCGCACTATAAGAATTAGATTGTTTGGTATTAGTATGCATCACCCCAAGTCCAAAACCTCCATATAGGTTAAACCTACTACGATTCATATGATTGCCAAAAGCAATTAAATTTACACTTGGCATCACATCAAAATAATAAGCGGGACCTTTGACGGAAAATGAAGACCTATTTTCAAACCAAATTCCCTGAATAGTAGGGTTGGCGTTTCTGGTACTCTCGAGCCACTGAATTCCTCCGCTGGCTCTCAAGTCAAAACGGTTTGTGAGTCGCTTAATTAGTGATATAGAGACGGAAGGTTTGATATTAAAGCTGGGATCTCTATAAGGACCTCCATTATCCAAGTACGCAAAAGAAGGACCTACACCGATTGAAAATATATTATCTCTGGAGATTTTTTCTTTGTAAAAGTTCTGAGCTGAAAGAGAATAACTGCTCAGAAGAAAAAATGTAAGTACAGAAAATAGTGATAGTTTGGACATGACTGATCTTTTCCTGCAACGAAGGTTTGCATTCGCACAGGATTTTTTGAAAAGTTGGCAACAAATATGCCAATTAAGATTCAAACTCCATATTTGAATCGGTCAATCCTAGATTTCTTATTGAGGATGGGTTTTTAAGACCCTTCAAAAGCCTTTTTTATCTCATCTTCTGTAGCACTGAGTTTGACCCTGCAGGACTTCACGAGCTCGGCAGCTTCTTTCACCAGGGCAGAAAGTTCATCTACGCTTTTCTTACCGTCTTCTAATTGAGTAAGTATATTCTCCAGTCGAGTCATCGAATCATTATAATTTAAGTCACTCATTTTTTCTCAATTTGTGTAATTGTGCTACTTATTTTTTTATTTGAAGTAATAGTAATCATCTGTTCACCGACCTTGAAGTTTGCATGTGCTATTGACTGGCCACTGATTTCCGACCTTGAATAACCTCTCTCCAAAATTACTTTTGGATCCAACTGTCTCAAAATCCCCTCTTTTGAATCGATCTTATGATTCTGATTTTGAATTAGCGCGGTAAATGCTTTTTTAAGAGACCTCTCCATGGTATCAATAGATAAAGAGTTGGTCTGTAAGCGATTTTTAGAAGAGAATTTAATTCTGTTTACACAAGAAATAAGCTTCTCTTTTTCTAGCTGCAAGCGGCTTTCGGCTATTGATTTGGTTCGATGGGCGATTTGATGAAGCTTATCGCCTTCCTCTTTTAATTTGAATCTTGTGGCTCGATCAAGTCGTAAAAGAATGGCACTCAGATTTTCCTCAAATTCTCTAAAGCCAGAAAGTAAAAATTCTGCCACTGCCGTTGGTGTTTTGAGTTGGGTATGAGCAGTAAGATCTGCAATTGACTCGTCCCGCTCATGTCCAATTCCGGTAAATATCGGTAAATCGTAATTAGCTATTTTGACTGCCAACCTGTAGTCATCAAAGCAGTCTAAATCCAATTGAGCTCCACCACCGCGAATAATGATCACAGCTTCAATACCTAAGGATTCCCGCACAGCTTCTATCTTATCAAGACTTGCCAGAATACCTGCCACAGCATCGTTTCCCTGCATTGCAGATGGGAAAAGCTTGTGATACACCTGATAACCATAGGCGTTATTTTCTAGCTGATTGATAAAATCGCCATATCCTGCTGCTGTTGGACTGCTGATGATCGCAATTTTCTGAACTACCGGAGGAAGCACATGTCTAGCATTCAGACGGAGTATTCCTTCTCTTGTGAGTTGGTCGATAGTTTCCTGGCGGATCCTGGCTCTTTCGCCAAGCGAAAAAGAAGGATCGATGTCCTTTACATTTACACTCAACCCATAAACCGGATGAAAGCTTACCGATACCTGAGCAAGTACTTTCATCCCATTCTTGATCGAAGTGCCAGTCACTGATTCAAATCGGGCTGCCACAGATCGAAAAGCAAAAGACCATAAGTTAGCTTTGATTTTGGCTTGAACTGTGTTCCCTTGCTTTTCTACCAGTTCAAAATAGGCATGACCTTGAGGAGCTTTTCTGAAATCAGCAATCTCTCCAACTACCCAGATGACAGGGTCAATTTGGGTTTCCAACGCGTCTTGGATGAGTCCATTGAGTTCGGATATCGAGTGAGTAACCTGCATTGCTTAATTCATCTTTTGAAATTCTGCTTTGATTTTTTGATTCAATTCCAAGCTCGCTCTAAGCATTGGTAGTCGAACCTGATCGCCACAAATTTCTAGGTGGGAAAGTAGATTTTTGATTCCAACCGGATTACTTTCTGCATACATCAAGTGGTTTACAGGCAATAAAGAAAACGCAGCCTTCAGGCTTTCTTCTTCCGTGCCATGGCACAAAGCTTTAAAAGTAGCTGGTAAGGCATTTGCCATCACCGATATAATTCCTGATCCCCCAATACTATACATTGCTTTGGTCATCAAATCATCACCGGAAAGCAACAAAAAGTCCTTTGGCATTCCGGCAGCAATTTGCATACACTGTTCTAAATTACCGCTTGCCTCTTTCATCCCGATTATATTGGAGTGAGTGGCTAGACTAAGGGTCGTCTCCGCAGTTATATTTGACATGGTTCGCCCCGGAATATTATACAAAATCACCGGAACAGGTGACATATCCGCAATCGCTTTATAATGTGCTATAATGCCATTTTGAGTAGGCTTGTTGTAATAGGGACTTACCGAAAGCAGCGCAGTAATTCCATTGAAATCTGTAGTTGCAATAGAATTGATCACCGCCATAGTATCGTTTCCGCCAATGCCATAAACGACTGGAACTCGATCAGCATTGTATTCTAAACAAGCTTTTAGGACTTGTTTTTTCTCAGTTGTGGTCAGCGTTACTGTTTCCCCGGTAGTACCCAGTACCACCAAATAATCCACTCCACCATCGATTACATAATCTATAAGTCGCTTAAGACCTTCAAAATCAATAGAGAAATCGTCGTGAAATGGGGTGACTAGCGCTACACCGGTTCCTTTGAGTTGATTCATGGTTTATAGGTTTAGGATGCTAAAGATAATGGGATGATAGGAATTGGCATTCTGTTTTATGAAAAAATGGGTAAGACCTAGTGAACAGTTACAGTGATCGGTCTCAGTTGGAGAAATTGTTCACACTGACACTTTGTCACTGAATGCTGTAAACTAATTACCTATCATCTTCAAAAATTCTTCTTCGGAAATCATTGGAACACCCAGCTTTTGGGCCTTTTCCTTTTTACTTGGCCCCATGTCTTCCCCTTCAATGATAAAATCAAGGTTCTTGGAAACTGCTGAAATATATTGACCTCCATGGGCAATGACGGTATCTTTGATCTCGTCACGCTTGAAGTGAGCTAATTTTCCACTTGCTAAAATTCGCTTTCCTTCCAGTGAATTCCCAAGTTGTTTTGACTCGCTTTCTTCCGCTTCGAATTTCAACCCAAAGCCTTTCAGTCGGGTGATGATCTCTTGGTTTTTTGGCTGCGCAAAAAAGTCTTGAAGGCTAAGCACAAGTGTTTCACCTACTCCATTGATGTCAAGTAATTGCTCGGAACTTGCAGCTTCGAGTTTTTCGATTGTTCCAAAATGCCTAGCGAGTAATTGAGCTGTGTTTTCTCCGATATTTCTAATCCCCAAAGCAAAAAGCACTTTTTCGAAAGGTTGGTTTTTAGACACCGCAATTCCCTCCATCATGTTTTTGATAACCCCATCTTGGAACGTATTTGCTTTGAGTTTTTTGATACGATCTGTTAATTCGGGACTGAGATCAAGATTCAGTTTCAGCAGTATTCCATGCACCGTTCCTTCCTTTTTGCTGACTTCAAGAACTTGATGGAAATCAACTTTTCTGAAGAAAAGATCCAAGACTACTGCCACTGGCACGTAATCTTCCAGTTTGGGAAGGTGGTGATCTCTGAGATTTGAAATCAGATAATCAATCATTGCGGTATTGGAAGGGACTTTCTTCTTCCATTTTCTGATTTGCTCCTGAAAAGCTTTTAATACTTGGTCAAGTGGTAATTCAGTGTTTTCGAGTAGAAAATCACGTACCTGTTTGGATGTAATAGCTTCTGTTACTGCATAGAGTGCTTTCTCCAAAGTGATATAAAGTATTCCATCACCTTCGGTTTCATATTGATCCTGGGACATTTCCAAACCCAAAAGCTCTTCTTTTCTAGCTTCCAATTCATAAATATCAGCCGGGTCAATGACAAAACCCTCATCGATTAGCGCTCTGATTCGTTCTGTACCCATCGAGTCGATGTCCATCGCTCGCTTAGATACAAAATGCTCAATTCTTCCCAGCACCTGTGGTGGACAGGAGGCCGCATTTGGGCAATAATGTTTTGCTTCGCTTTCTTTGCGCTCCAGTGGTGTGCCGCATTCTGGGCAGTTGGTGATGTATTCAACAGGTTTGGAATCCGAATTTCGTTTGTCAGGATTTACAGCTGTGATTTTAGGGATGATTTCCCCGCCTTTTTCCACAAACACAAAATCACCTTCGTGAAGATCTAAACGCTCTATTTCATTGGCATTGTGGAGGGAAGCCCGCTTCACCGTCGTGCCCGCCAGACTCACAGGTGAAAGATTCGCCACCGGCGTGATCGCACCCGTTCGCCCTACTTGATAGGTAATCGACAATAGTTCGGACTCAGCGCTTTCAGCTTTGTACTTATAGGCAATTGCCCAACGTGGATTTTTGGCGGTAAAGCCGAGTTCCTCACGCTGATCGTAGCTATTGACTTTTAGTACTACGCCATCAGTCTCGACAGGAAGTGTGTGCCGCTTTTCTTTCCAGTCTTCTATGTACTCAATGACTTCCTGAATATTATCTACTTTTCTATAGGTTTGGGATACATTGAATCCCCATTTTTCTATCTGAGATATCGCCTCCGAATGGGTGGTCACGCTGAGTTCATCGCCCAGTAATTGATAAAAATAGCAATTCAATCTACGCTTAGCAACCACCGAAGAGTTCTGCATCTTTAATGTCCCCGAAGCTGCATTCCTCGGATTTGCCAACAATGCATCACCAGCTTCATCTCGTCCTTCATTGATTTTTTGAAATTCTTTTAAAGGCAAAAAAATCTCTCCCCGTATTTCGAATTTAGCAGGAATGTTATCGCCTTTTACTTCCAGAGGAATATTGCGAATTGTTCGGACATTGGCAGTGACATCGTCTCCGCGGGTTCCGTCCCCACGGGTAACAGCCCGTTGGAATCGGCCATTTTCATAGACAAGACTAATTGCAACTCCATCGAATTTCATCTCACAGAAATATTCAAAATCCGAATGGCCGAGCCCCTTCACTACGCGCTCATCAAAAGCAACAAGCTCTTCCACCGAATAAGTATTGCCAAGGGAAAGCATGCGAGTGCTGTGCTCTACCGTCTGAAAATCCTTGGTGATCGTTCCGCCGACACGCTGGCTTGGGCTATCGGGATCAAGCAAATCAGGGAAGCTCGTTTCCAACTGAATCAGTTCTGCCAATAGTGTATCGAACTCAAAATTAGAGATCTCAGGACTACTATCCTGATAATAGAGGTTGTTGTGATGGTTGATTTCTTGGCTTAGCTGGGCAATTCGATTGTCGGCTTCCTGTGGATTCATGGGCTGTGTAGAAAAATTCGGGCTCGTAAAAATAGGAGATACTTACCGCAAAGCCACAGAGATCGGGAAGAAAGAAGAGAGGCGATTTTTGAAACGACCTTGGTGTGTGTCTTAGAGAATAGATTCCAGTTTTTTGATATTTTGTTCAATTCCTTCAGGATTGGGATTCCAATTTGATTTCCAACCCACCCATTTCATAGGTGGCTATTCATGGTTCGATCCCGTAGGGATCATAATTGTAAATCAAATTACGAAAAGAAACATGTACGACTGCAGCGTAGTCTAACCCTGATTAGCCCCGGGTGAAACACATGGCAAGAGAGTGATTAAGTAGAATATGACTAGCCTGAAGGGCTGGGAAAATTTAGAAAAAGAAGCTTTCGAATAGTAATAAACAGCTTCATTGTTCGTAAATAGATTCAAATTCTGCATGTCGTTTAATAGCACTATCCAAGTGCTGTATTTTAAGTTTACTCCGGAGTAAAGTTTTGATTTATAGTCTTTTGAAACAACTCTTAAAGAGGTTGACCTTTTATAAGGGATTTCGAAAATGATCTGTTTAATGTTTTCAATTTTATATTTATGATTTATCCATGGTCAGACATGATTTTTTACTACCAAGTGATTTTTATCCAGGTAAAAATAATGAAGTTGAAGTCCTAGGAAACCATATATAAAGCCAAACATGAGAGTCAATACAAAAATAATAGCTCTAAGATTAGATGAAATAGATACAATATAAACGGAAAACAAAAGCCAACCGTAAATCAGAATTCCGTTGAATGAGCGGAAATGATTGTCACTGTATTTTGTCATTTTATTGAGATCCATTAACCCAAAAGGATGAACTTTCAGGATTCTGATTTTATGTTTAGTTTGATTGGGGCTTGAGTGTCGAGGCATTCAATTACTTGCTCAAGCGTTTTTCTTATTGTAGGCACATTTTCATAATAGAAAGCCACGATGCCTATTTGCCTGCCTCTTTTGAGTATCAGGTTGTTTGCATCCATGGGTGAGGTCGCGAGTTGGCTTTTGCCAATTAATTCGATCTTCTTAATATCGCTCCACTGGATGAATTCAGCGTCGAATATGTTGCTGAGCTTTATTCCTTTGCTGCTAATATGGATTGTTTTAATTTTTATGTAGTGGTGGACAGTCCAAATAAGCACTCCAAATAGAGATAAACTGCCGTAGATTGGTGTTTTAAAAAGTGAATCTATTTTTCCGCTATTTAAGTCTAGGAAAGAAAGGAATGCTATGAAATATCCGAATGTAGCGAATAAAATAATAATCAGTACTGGGTTTAGTATTGGGTTCACAGAATTTAATCGACTTGTTATTGTCATTAGGAGATTTACAATCTGAATATTTGTGTAATTGATCGGATATTTCTGGAAAAAAGCTTGGTATAAAATAGTAATTTTCCTGACCTAAACTATCCGGGGAATTTGTTTTTCTTTGATTTTACCTGACATCTATGCAATTTATTTTTAGATGAAGGAATATCAAACAACTCCATCCCCGCAGACTTTCTTTTCTCAAAATTGGATCAACGTTCCTTCAGATATAATTAATAATCTGGAGGGACGAGATGCTATGTTTGTCAATAGGGGGTTCTGTGTGATTAAGTGAATCCTAGATAGTGGGAAATAAAATAAATTTTTATTCTAAATTCTGCATGAGGATAATTTGATGAGAAAAATTATTACAGAAAAAGTAAATGTTACGATAGAGAAGATTAAAAGCTTTGGGTTGAGATTAGATTCTGACCTTCCTTTATTATTATAATAAATGTAAAGACGGTAACAGAGCAGATTAATAGTATAAAGGCTATTAACAGAAAATACTCGAAATGAATTAGGATTGAAATACCAATAGCAAAGACCCAATTGTTGCTAAATAGTCTCTAAAATTTGTTATGCCCGAGCAACTATTACCATATGAGCGGTTCAATGATATAAAGGTAAAACCTGCTGCCCCAGAAATAATAATAGCACTGCTATAAACGGGTTGTTCATTGTGGTTTATTCATTCTTAGGCCTCATTAAAACTTTTCCATCGGCTTGATATTGAAGTGAAAAGTAGGGATAAAAATCATAATCATTGGGCCAGTAAATTCCTCTGCCATTTTCATAAAGTGCGACTTATTGAAAATATGCGAAATCAGAAAGTGGTTTGCTTAAATCGTCAGCTCTTGTAAAAGAATTAAAATCAATTATCTTCTTTGTGTCATCACTAAAGGTGAAATGTATTTTACTTTCTCCTATTAAGCTATAGATGGTTATGCTCATCATGATTCTGAATTTTTTATCTAAAACTTTAATTTTCTGCCAATTGTTGTTGAGTCAGCTTTGCTTCTTTGTGTGCAGATTTTCCCGTGTTCCAGTTTGATCAACTCACCAAATGTCTGTATGTTTTTATAATCGGTCATAGTTAAATTTCTTCGCCCCCTTTTTTCTTTGATCAAAAAGTATTTTTTCGGTGCTTATAACTTTTATCGTAGAAGAATCTGGATGCCTGGGATTTATTAGATAATTGACTTCTTGAGGAACAATGCTGCTAGGTACTTTGAGAATTGCAGCTTCATTATAGGTCACCAAGTCGTCCCCAATTATTTGGGTAATTAATCCTGGTGGTTTTGAATTCCAATCATCTGGTAAATTTTCCAACTTTACCTCTTGAATCGATAGTTCATCTGGGATCTCTATTTGTACATAATATCGATCATCTGGTAAATCTTCGCTTAAATCTAAATGAACTGGAACTTCAAGCGTTGCCAAAGCTCTAGTCTCTGCGGTATAAACGATTCGAGTATTAAAACTATTCCAGCGATAACCTTCAGACATTGAAACTCCAATACCAGTTATGGAAGTTTTTAGATACTTCTCTCTTTCAATCCTAAAAACTATCATCAGGGGAAGTTTCCGAACTCTAGCCGATTAAGGCAAAATTTAACTTCGTAGATTCCAGTGATAGTATCAAGCATGCTTTCGGGTGAATTTCAGCCTATAGACAAATTAGGCTTTTTTAGCCAACGTTGAAATTTTTCGTCCTCCTTATTGAAGACTTCCAGGCCATAATCAATCAGCTCATTAATCAAGATCAGTAGCTCACTGTCTCTGCTATCTAATAATAGGCTTTCGCTTTTCTTCTTGTTATGGTAGTTTGAGGAATGCGGATAATCGCTAAGACAGATTTGACAGGATTATTCATTCGCTTACTCACAGCCTCTATACTTTCATATGGAATGCCTCCTCTAATTACATCAACTCTTTCTAGTTTAGTACTCCAAAAATATTCCTTCCCACCGGCAGTTAGTGTTACTTTTTGGGAAGCTGATTTTCCGATTGCAGTTTGAATGCTTTTTTTAGTATCAAAAGATTTTGTCTTCTCCATAGGGCAGCTGTTTTGCTCTAAGTATATAGCAATATTGTTGTTGGTGATTAGAGATTGCTAGAAATATATTAGTGAGGTTTTCAAATTATTAGGTTTTCAAGGGTCAAAAAAAGTCCTCAAACGTTGCGCCACCACTCCGTTGGGAGAACTATTTCCCTTAATACTTTTGGTGGGCTCTGTCATATCCTCCCATAATTTTGAATCTTTGCCAACCCATTCCCCAAAAAATTTCTATGTCGAATAAAGCAAGTGTTGAAATCAAGATTCTAGGTGTAGCCTATAAACTTTTTATGCAAAAGGGCTATCGTCAAACTACGATGGATGATATAGCCAAATTGCTCGGAATGAGCAAAAAGACGCTTTATAAATATTATCCAGGCAAACTGGAATTGCTTGGTGCATCTTTTGAATTAACTCGAACTAAGCTTACAGCCAAAGTGGAGGCAATTGTAGAGAATCAATATATTCCTTTTCCGCTCAAATTGAAGTCAACTTTGACAGTAATAACTTCATTGCTCGGCCCGATTAATCCTGAGCTTTTTGAAGATCTACGTAGATATGCGCCTGAAATCTGGGAGCAATTGAAGCAGTACATCAATGAGTCTGCTTACATCAGAGTGAATAAATTATTGGAGCAGGGAATAAGTGCCGGTATGATCAAACGATCTGTGAATATCAATCTGGTGGTGATACTATATGCGTCTGCAGTACAATCGCTTATGGATCCCAAATTTATATCGCAGTTTCCTGAAGCTATTCAAAAGGGAATGAAGATATCTCCCGCCGAAATGTACGATCAGGCAATCACCATTATTTATACTGGCATTCTGACTGACCAGGCACGCAATGAATTTGCAAATGCCCAAGACGGGCTTTAACTGATTTTCTTATCTTTACGGCCTGATTCTGCTATGAATGTTATTTTTCAAAGCTGGGTTTATTATTTTGAATCTTAGATAGAATATGAGCAACACCAATTTCAAGAGATATACAGTCACTTCCGCACTTCCATATGCCAATGGACCTTTACACATTGGCCACTTGGCAGGATGCTACATTCCCTCAGATATTTACGTCCGCTATTTACGAAGTTTAGGCAAAGATGTAGCCTATATCTGTGGCTCAGATGAGCACGGGGTGGCTATTACTATCAAAGCAAAAAAGGAAGGCGTGACTCCACAAGAAATCGTAGATCGCTATCATGAGCTTATGAAGGGGAGTTTCCAGGAATTTGGGATCAGCTTTGATCATTATTCCCGCACTTCAGCGCCTATTCATCATGAGACTGCTCAAGGATTATTTACAGATTTGTATGAAAAAGGAGAATTCATAGAGGAGACTACTGAGCAATATTATGACGAAGAAGCCAACCAGTTTTTAGCCGATCGATATATAGAAGGCACTTGCCCGAAATGTGGGAATCCCAATGCCTATGGTGATCAATGCGAGCGTTGTGGAAGTTCTTTGAGTCCTAATGAATTGATCAATCCAAAATCTAAATTAAGCGGAAGAACTCCCGTGTTGAAGGAAACCAAACATTGGTTTTTGGATTTGGCGAAATACCAGAATTTCTTGAAAAAATGGATTTTGGAGGATCACGCAGACGACTGGAAAAATAACGTGTTGGGTCAGTGTAGGTCTTGGCTGGAAGCAGGCGGTGGATTGCAGGCTAGATCCATGACTCGCGATTTGGATTGGGGAATCAAAGTTCCCTTGCAGGATGCCGAGGGAAAAGTTCTGTATGTTTGGTTTGATGCACCTATTGGATATATTTCTTCGACCAAAGAATGGGCGGCTGAGAAGGGAATTGACTGGCAGCCTTATTGGAAAGATAAAGACACTAAGTTGGTACACTTTATCGGAAAAGATAACATCGTCTTCCACTGCATAATTTTCCCGGCTATTCTCAAAACGCACGGAGACTATATTCTTCCGGATAATGTGCCTGCGAATGAGTTTTTGAATTTGGAGGGAGATAAAATATCAACTTCCAGAAACTGGGCTGTTTGGCTTCATGAATATTTAGAGAAATTTCCGGGTAAGCAAGATGTGCTCCGATATGTCTTGACAGCAAATGCTCCAGAGACCAAGGATAATGACTTTACCTGGAAGGATTTCCAAACTAGAAATAACTCAGAACTGGTTGCCATTTATGGAAATTTCGTGAATAGAGCGGTGGTTTTGACACGTAAATATTATCAGGGAATTATTCCCCAACGCGGTGAATTGACTGGCTACGATCAGGAAGTACTCCAAACATTGGCTGAATTCCCCGAGAAAATCGCATCGTCCATTGAGCGGTACAGATTCCGTGAGGCATTGGGAATTGTAATGGACTTGGCGCGACTGGGCAATAAATACTTAGCGGATACTGAGCCATGGAAAGTCATCAAAACTGACGAAGCACGAACTTCAACAATTTTAAATATTGCTTTAAATATTGCAGCTAACCTTGCCATCGTATCAGAGCCATTCTTACCATTTACGGCCGATAAGCTGTTTGAAATGTTTGGAATAAAAGACAGAACCTGGAGTCAAAGTGGTGAAGGGGAGTTGTTGAAAGAAGGACATTCCTTGGGAGAAATTGGCTTATTGTTTGAGAAAATTGAAGATGAAACCGTAGAAATACAAGTACAGAAACTATTAGATATAAAAAAGATGAATGAAGCTGAAAACACTCCAGTAGTACCAATGAAGGAAATCATTAGTTATGATGATTTCGCTAAACTTGACATGCGTGTGGTTACTATTTTAGAGGTGGAGAAAATGCCAAAATCCAAAAAGTTGCTTAAGCTAAAAGTGGATACTGGCTTAGGTCACAGAACGGTACTCAGCGGAGTATCAGAGCACTTTGAACCAGAATTTTTAATTGGTAAGCAAGTTACCATGTTGATCAATCTTGCTCCACGCAAGATGATGGGAATCGATTCTGAAGGCATGATTCTGATGGCCGAGGACAAAGATGGAAAGTTGAAGCTAATGGTGCCTCATGAAGGCACAGCGAATGGATCGACTATTTCTTAACTATTCAATTATCAAGTGTTGAAGCTTTGTCTTTGAAAATTGGGCATTGTCCGTTGAGCATTGTTAAAATCCGATTGGACCCATAAATGATCAATTATCAAATTCAAGTTTCAATTTTGAGTCCACTCCGAAAAGTAATTATAGCCAATAAAGGGTTTATAACAAAGTGAAAAACATGTAATTGTATTCTCATGTATTGGATGGTTTTTTTATTATAATTATGTATAATACAGATAGTTATATCAATCTATTATGTTCAAAAAGACTGCTGATAAATCACAAATAGGCATGTTCAGCCCCCCTAATTTCTTTCTTTCCGATAGGATAGAGCGCTTCTACGGGGAGGAAGCATCTTGGCATATTATTCATGACCCAGGTTACCTTGAGGGTGGAGGAGTCTTTATTTGAGTCATTGTATTCCAAAGAAACAGGGAGTCCCAATGCCTCAGTCAGGATTATGGTTGCCATGATGATTCTCAAGGAAGCCAACAGATGGAGCGATTCCCAGCTTTTTGAGCAGTGCAGGTTTAATTTATTGGTCAGAAGGGCGCTTGGGTTGCTCAACATGGATGATCCAATCCCCTCAGAGTCTACCTGTTCTTGTTCGGGAAGCGTATAGTGGAGCATGAAAGACAGGGTAACCCCAATCTTTTGGAAGAAACATTTACCGCAGTCACCAAGGGCCAGGCACAGGAATTTCAGGTAAGCGGACGGAGTATCCGAATGGACAGAAAACTCCTTGGAAGCAACATTGCCTGGCTGAGCCGGTATGAACTGGTTCATGAAACCCTGCGGTTGTTCTGTTCCAAAACAGCTTTTAAGGAGCTTGTAAACACCCTGACTTTATCGGAGCTGGAATTAGTGAAAAGTCTGCTGTCCGAAACGGGCAATAAGGTTATTTACCGCTGTTCGGGGGAAGGAGTTAAAATCAGGCTAATAGATCTGGGCGTATTGACATACAGGCTTTTGAGTGTGTTTGAAGGATCGTCTCAGGAGCATTTTGTCACCCTTTCAAAACTTTTTAAAGAACAGTTTGAGATAAGTGAACAAAAAACGATCATCCCCAAACCCAAGGAATGTATCTCAGCGGATTCGATCCAGTCTCCACATGATACAGACTGTAACTACAGGAACAAAGGCGGCAATCAGGTGAAGGGCTACCGCGTAAACGTAACTGAGAGCTGTGACAAAGACGGGCTGAACCTGATCAGTGGAGTTGAGGTAAAAAAAGCAGGTGCGGCCGACAACGCATTCCTTGAAAGCAGTGTCATCCGGGCAGAAGAAGTATTCAGGAGGGACCCGGTTAAAAAAGTCCATGCTGACGGGGCATATCACAGTCTGTCAAACCAGGAGTTTGTCAGGGGAAAGAATGCTGAATTTATTCTCAACGCAATTCAGGGAGCTAAAGGCAGATATGATCTGGAAGTGGATGAAAATGGGTTTTTGAAGGTGACTGACCTTAAAACTGCTGTTACAGTAGAGGCCTTAAGGATAGAAAAAATCGGAAAATGGAGAATCAAAACAGCAGGGAATTACTGATATTTTACAGACAAAGAGCTTGCCGCGTGCCAGTTGAGAAAGCAAATAAAAGCTATCCCACAGCAAGAGTTGAACATCCGCAACAATGTGGAAGCCACCATATTCCAGCGGGGACACCACTACCCCCATGACAAAACCAGATACAGGGGGCTGAGCCGAAACAAAATGTGGGCAAACATCCGCTGTTAATGGGTGAACTTCGTCAGAATCGTAAAACATGTACTCAAAACTAACAAACAGGCTGATTCTGAACTTCAAATCAGGCTTTCTATACTCCCATCGGTAAGCTTTATAAACCAGTTTAGACCCCTAATCAGTAAAATGACTAGGATGATCATAAATAAGTCAAACCTATTTTCAAAAACCCAAGTTCTTGCCCATTCCTGAAATCAGGTTTTAGGAGGGGACTCAATTTTCAAATATTGAAGCTCTGTTTTTGAAAATTGAACATTGGGCATTGTCCATTGATAATTTCTAATGCAACGGTCTTTTCTTAATCATTCCACCTTTGGTGTCTTTAATTGGATACTGAATTACAAAGGCTGAAGGATCTATTTTTTCAATTTCAACCAGCATTTTGGTTACTTCAAGTCTGGTGATCACGCAAAACAAAACTTTTCTATCTGGAAGTGATTCTGCTCTTTTACCATATCCACCATCAGATCTAAGTACGGTCACTCCACGGCCCAAACCGTGCGAGATCATTTGCTTGATATCGTCAGCATGTTGCGACATGATCATCACACCGAGATATTCCTCTACGCCATTGATGATGAAATCCACCGTTTTAGAGGCTGAGAAATAGGTTAACATTGAATACATGGCAGTTTCTATTCCTACCACAAGTGCTGCAACAATAAAGAGACATAGATTAAAAATGGTAATAAAGTCACCTACTGTTAAACTTGATTTTCTGCTCACAGAGATAGCTAGCACCTCGGTGCCATCGATTACCGCACCGCCCCTGATAGCAAAGCCAATTCCGCTTCCCAAGAAAAATCCTCCAAACACGGCAATCAAAAGTTTATCCGCAGTGATCACAGGAACTTCTATATAGTGAACCAAAAGCGCCAAAGCCAGAATCGCAATTGCACTTTTGACAGCAAACATCACCGATACCTGCTTGGCGCCAATAATAATAAATGGAAGGTTGATCAACACAATCAAAACGGATAGGTTGACCGGAGTAAGGATTTCCAATAAGAGGGACATTCCCATGGCTCCACCATCAAAAAAGCCATTTGGCAGTAAAAAACCTTTTAGTCCTATGCTCGCCATGACCACCCCGATACTGATAAACATTACGTCTTTCAAATGTCTGTAAAGAGTAATTCTCCGGACCAAAGCGGGGTCTTGGATTCCTAAAAACTTTTTTACCATGTTGCGAAAATATAAATTTTAATCTGCGTAAACTCCATTATCAGGTTTTTCAAAGATACCATCTCCGAACTCCTCGCCTAACAACAGCAAATTTGCAAATGTGACCTGATACTTTATTGACTGGGTAGAGTCATTTTTAAAGGCATATCCTGTCAGCGTTCTAGGAAAAAAAACACCATCTGACTCCCTGTAATCATCGTATTTTAACGCGTTTAATTCTGGAATTGGATTATCAAAGTAAGTGACGGTGTACAGCAAATATTCAAGCCTCCTTGTTTCGGGATTGATCAGCATTAAATATTGGTCTTTGGAACTAGCTCCAATTCCAGCGTCAAAACTTGCTTTCAGCGTTGGATATTTTTTCCCGTTCAAAATTCGGTCTTCCACCATTTCTACCTTGGCTCCCTTATCTGTAAACACAAATGGAATATTGTAGAAATAGAAATACAAATTGTGGTAAAACTTGACAGACGGCCCCTTGTACGATTCTCTATCCGGAGAAATCCAGGTTTTTTCTCCATCAAAACCCATTTCAAATTCTGAATTTGAAATTCTTGTTTTCCTACTATTCAAATTTACAAAGGCATCTTCTTCAGTCATAGTGATTTCGTGAATCATAGAGTAGCTCTCTGCGACTGCATTATACCATTTGTACCAATCCCCATGGGCTTCAAGTAGTGCTTCGTATTCAGCAATTAGCTCGGGCATATTTTTTTTCGACGAATCCTTAGAATTCGGAGTGCAAGCGAACGAAAAAATGATAACAATGAGTGGTAGGAAGTATTTCATAAACTAATTAGTTAGAAGTTAATAAAGCATGTGTGACCTGATTATACTACTTACACAATTTTATTGAACTCGTTATTGTTTTGAAAGTAAAGGATCGATACATAGAAAGTGGATTGTTTGTAGCTTTTATTTATAGCCTGCCCAAATTCATTCCAAGCAAAATCGGTATTTTCTACTTGACTGTCAGCTATTTTTCTTCAAGAAAATATAGTTACTTTCCTTAACTGGAATTAGTCTTAAGAAAAATAAATCTTAGAATTAGTCTAAATAATGATAAACGTGTTTTATTTTTGTGCATTATAAACATTAAGATCCACACCTTTTTATGACAACAGATCATCTCTCTCCCTGGCAATTGGTTAGAAAAGTAATTCTAAAAATCCATCTTTATGCCGGATTGATAAGCGGATTAGTCGTTATAGTAGTTTGTCTTAGCGGTACAATTTATGTCTACAATACTGAAATAAGGGAATTGGCAAACCCGGAGCTTTACAAAGTTGAAGTTGGATCTGAGCGTCTGAGCCCAGATGAGATCAGAGAAAAGCTGGAGGCTCAAGAACAATCCAACGTGGTTGGGCTTACCTGGAGAGAAGAGGAGGAAAGTAGTGTGGAGTTCACCCTGAAAAAAGAAGGCGAAGAAGGAAGGGGCACAACCTATTTTGTGAATCCCTATACCTCTGAGATTCTTGGGAACACCTCCGAAGAAACTGCGACTGCAGAGTTTATGGGTTATATGGTTAGCCTTCATCGTTGGCTTTTGCTTGATCGAATCGAAGAGCCTATTCTTGAAAGTAAGAGTAATCGTGACTTAGGAAGATTTATAAATGGAATATCTACCGTACTTTTTACCCTTGGTGTGTTGACAGGAATAATCGTCTGGTTTCCCAATAAAATTAAAAATTGGAAGCGAGGTCTCAAAGTGAAGTGGGATGCCAATTGGAAGCGTGTTAATCATGATCTTCATTATACACTTGCATTTTATTCTTTAATATTTTTATTCATCATGGGAGCTACCGGGTTATTCTGGTCTTTTGAAGGATACAGAGAAGGTTGGCAGAAAACCTGGGATACCTACCAGGATCCAAATGCTCCTAAGGAAGTAAAGACAGAAATACTTCCAATCACGGATAGGCCATCGCTGATTTCTATCAACGGGCTAATCCAAAAAACCGATCAAGAGCTACCTTATGCTGGAATCATCCGAATTTCTCTTCCTGAGAAAACCTCAGACCCAGTTTCAGTAAGAAAATATAAGTCTGGATTTTTCGCCAGAGCTGGTTCAGATGAATTGACTCTGAACCCTAATTCCCTTGAGGTGATCCAAGCAAAACTATTCTCTGATCTACCCTTTCCTCAGCAGATAGGAAGATCAGTAAAATCACTACACACAGGAGATATTTTTGGTCAATTCACCAAATTCCTTTGGTTTGTGGCTTGCTTGATTGCAACTTCTTTGCCTATCACAGGAACGTTAATTTGGTGGAATAGAAGACAAAAAAAGCGTAAAATGAAGACCCAGAAGGTTAGAACTACTCAGTTAGCATAGAGATCAGTTACATTCAAGTTGAAATTTAAGTAAATCTTAAGCCTTCTTTTTAGACTACCGCGCTCGAATTGCTAACTTTTGCTGTGGTACTTACCAAAAAGGTATGCGAATTTTAGTAGTCGAAGACGAACCGGGAATTTCCGGATTTTTAAAACAGGGTTTGGAAGAAGAATCTTTCGCTGTGGATGTATGTGATAATGGCAAGGAGGGTTTGTCGCATGCCTTGTCGGGTAATTACAATTTACTGCTGTTGGATTGGATGCTTCCCGGAATGAGCGGAATTGAGCTTTGCAACCAGTTTAGAAAGGAATTTTCGGACACGCCTGTTATTTTTCTCACTGCAAAAGACACAGTAGATGAGACGGTATTTGGACTTCAGGCTGGAGCAAATGATTTCATCAAAAAGCCCTTTCATTTCGAAGAACTTTTGGAGCGTATCAGAGTACAACTGCGAAATAAAGCTGGTGAAAAGGAGAAATTCTCCTTAGGACCAATCACCTTATTGACAGCAAGTCATCAGGTATTCAAGGACAAGGTAGAAATCCAACTCACGCAGAAAGAATTTGCCTTACTTGAATTTCTGATGCGCAATAAAAATAAGGTGTGTCGCCGCACCAGAATTATCGAAAGTGTTTGGGACATACACTTTGAATACAATACCGGAGTGATCGATGTATTCATCAACTCTTTGCGCAAGAAATTGGAATTATCTAAGGATGAAGATTACATACAGACCATCCGTGGTGTAGGCTATATGGCAAAGGACTTATGAGCATTTCATACAAAGAGCGAATAGCGCGCAGGCTAACTTTGGTCACCGCATTGATCGTACTCGTGGTATTTTCGATTATTTATTTGGTAGTCGACTTCACAGTGATCCAAAGAATAGACAGGGAACTGAAACTTGAAACGGATATGCATGTGGCTCAGATTTTTTTGGTAAATGGGGAAATCCTTTTTGTGCACAAAGACGAGTGGAAGGAGCAGGACCATAGTCAGATTCAATTGAATCCGATTTTTATAGAAATCGTGGATATGCAGGGAAACTCCATGGATAAATCCCCAAACCTAGGTGAAAATCACTTGAGTTTTTACCCTGATCGAGCTAAAAGATATGAGGCATGGACGCTGAAAACTGGAAGCAAAGAAGTTCGGCAGATGCAGATTCCGATTTTTCATGCAGGGAAAAAAGAGGGGGTTCTCTTGGTGGCCAAATCCTTTGACGATACCAGAGAATTGCTGAGCAACCTTCGAAATATTCTGCTTCTTCTCTATCCTGGGATCTTGATATCGCTTTTTTTGGCTATGCGTTTTTTGGCAGGAAAAAGTATAGAGCCAATTCAAAAAATCATTCAGAAAACAAATCTTATTTCTCAAAATAACCTGAATGAGCGTATTCCAGTTGCTGAGCCAAATGATGAAATCGCCAAGCTTACTCGATCGATCAATGGGCTGCTTGCTAGATTGGAGCAGGCGCTGATACGCGAAAAGCAATTTACCTCTGACGCTTCACACGAGCTGAGGACTCCTTTGGCGGTACTTCGCGGCACCTTGGAAGTATTGATTCGTAAACCAAGGACTTCAGAAGAATACATCGCAAAAATTAGAACTTCGCTGGGGAGCATAGATAAAATGTCTGAAATGATAGATCAGCTGCTCTCACTTGCCAGAGTTGGGATGGGAAATGTGCAAGTGGAAGAAGAAATAGAGTTGATCTCGTTTTGTAAAGAAATAGCAGAAGAAACGGCTCGAAACACTAGTCGAAAAGTAGCACTCGTCTCCAATCTCAATAAACCACTTTTTGTTAAGGTGAATGAGAAATCTCTTCAGATGATTCTAACTAACCTTTTGCAGAATGCAATTAAATATTCACAGACGGAAAAAGAGGTGGTAGTTCAAGTAGCGGTTCACAATTCAGCACCCTTCATCCAAGTTACAGATCATGGGATTGGAATAGCTCCTGAGGCACTTGATAAAATTTTTGACCCTTTCTATAGAGCTGATGCTACTGTCGAGAAAGGTATTTTAGGCTCAGGATTAGGCTTGGCTATCGTCAAGAAATTAGCGACAGAGTCAAGGTTGCAAATTGAACTGGACAGTGAGGTGGGAAAAGGGAGTGATTTCCGAATTATATTTCCAAGTCAAATTTAAGCAAATCTTAAGGTTTCGTTAAGATGGGTTTAAGGTAGTTGCGTCAACTTTGTGCATAAGTCAATTAGCGCAATGTTAGATCGAATTATTCAGTGGAGCTTAGACAACAAGCTCATCGTTTTTATTTTTATGTCAGCCTGGGTGGGCTTCGGGATTTTTGCGCTGAGCAATCTTCCTATCGGAGCCGTACCAGATATCACCTCCAATCAAGTGCAGGTCATCACTACTTCCCGCAATTTGGCGACGGAAGATGTCGAGAAATACCTGACCTATCCAGTTGAGCTGGAGATGGCCAACCTTCCCGGCGTGGTTGAAATCCGATCCGTTTCCAAATTTGGATTGTCCGTGGTGACGATCGTTTTTGAGGACAAATTGGGGACCTATCTTCCTCGACAGTTGATCGCTGAGCGGATCAAAATTGCAGAGGATAATATTCCGGCTGGATATGGTAAACCATTTATGGGGCCGATTACTACCGGTCTTGGAGAGATATTTCAATACGTAATTGACGTAAAACCAGGATATGAAGGTGAATACGATATCACTGACCTTCGAACTATTCAGGATTGGACGGTAAGACGCCAGCTTTCAGGAATTGATGGAGTCGTGGAAGTGAATACCTGGGGTGGCTTCCTCAAGCAATATGAGGTAGCAATCAATCCGGAGCGACTGAAAGGAATGCAACTCGATTTGTCAGCTGTATTTCAGGCGTTGGAGAAAAATAATTCTATCGCTGGAGGTAGCTATATTGAGAAGACCAATGAGAGTTTTTTCATCCGGGGCGAAGGATTAGTCAAAACTCTTGAGGACATAGAAAATATCGTCGTTGATGTGCGGAATGGCGCTCCGGTTTATGTTCGGGATGTAGCGACAGTTGGGTTTGGTCATGCCAATAGATTTGGTGCTATCACAGCAAACGGTCAGGGAGAAAAAGTACTTGGACAGGTAATGATGCTAAAGGGAGCTGATTCTAAAGCCACCATAGATCTAGTTAAGGAAAGATTAACAGAAATCGAAAGCTCACTGCCAGAAGGCATCGTGATCAACGGATTCTTGGATCGATCTGAACTCATTAGCAGAACCACCTTTACGATTGCTGAAAACCTGATCCTTGGGTGCTTGATAGTAATTTTTGTAGTAGTACTGCTTCTGGGCAATTTCCGGTCAGGTTTGGTAGTGGCATCCGTGATTCCATTGAGTTTACTTTTTGCTCTTTCATTGATGTATATATTTGGAGTGGATGCCAATCTCATGAGTTTGGGAGCCATTGACTTTGGGATTATCATTGATGGAGCGGTAATTATTGTGGAGTTTATCGCTTTTAAATTTGTCAGTTCTAACGACAAACTCGCCAATGTCTCCAAAGAGGAAAAGCAAGCTGAAAAAGATAAAATCAGTTTTACCGGAGCTTCTAGGATGATGCATTCGGCCATCTTTGGGCAGATCATCATTATTATAGTTTTCATCCCGATACTTTCCTTGACAGGCATTGAAGGAAAAATGTTCCGTCCAATGGCGGAAGTATTTTCCTTCGCCTTAGTTGGAGCGATGATCTTAGGATTAACCTATGTGCCGGTTGTATCTGCACTTTTTCTTAAGACCACGCCTCCTGGGCCAAACAACATTTCCACCCGGATTATTAATGGATTAAACAAGGTTTATGAACCTGCGATCACCTGGGCTTTGGATCATACAAAGATAGTGTTGACTGGAGCTTTTGGATTATTAGTTGGGGCCATTATAATTTTTACCACCATGGGGTCTGAATTTGTCCCTACGCTGGATGAGGGAGATTTTGTAATTCAACCTTTTTTGAAGACGGGTACCACACTTACTAATACCGTAGAAACCGTCACTGAAATAGAACATATTCTGATGGACTTTCCTGAAGTGAAGCAGATAGTAACCCGTATAGGTGCGGCGGAGATTCCTACTGATCCCATGTCAATGGAGGAAAGTGATGTGATCGTAATCCTCAACCCGAAAGATGAGTGGACTACCGTTAAGACCAAAGACGAGTTGGCTGAGAAATTCAAAGAAGCGTTGAAAGTAATTCCTGGGATGGCATTTGAATTTACCCAACCTATTGAGATGCGTTTCAATGAGCTGATCACAGGAGTGCGGGCCGATCTGGCAATCAAGGTATTTGGTGAAGATTTGGAAGTACTACATACCACTGCCCAAAAAATTGAAGCCGCCATACAAAACGTGGAGGGAGCTGCCGACATTATTTTAGAGAAAACAGAAGGATTGCCACAAATGAAAATTGAATACAACCGTGGTAAAATAGCCCAGTTTGGATTGAACATTTCAGAGTTGAATGATCTGTTGACGATGGGTTTTGCAGGGAAAACTGCAGGAACGGTATTCGAAGGTGAGAAGCAATTTGATCTGGTAGTGAGGTTTGAGAAAGACTTTCGAAAAGACATTTCCAACATCCAACACGCTTCTGTTCAGCTGCCAAATGGCGGCTCTGTTCCACTTGGCGAACTAGCCGCAATATCCTACACCCAGGGTCCTGCAAAGATTTCCAGAGATGATACCCAGCGAAGAGTGGTGGTAGGGGTAAATGTAAGAAATAGAGATTTGCAATCTGTAGTAGATGATGTTCAGGAAATCATCAACAATCAAGTTGATATTCCTGAGGGCTACCGAGTGGATTATGGAGGCCAGTTTGAGAATCTTCAAAAGGCTAGAAATAGGCTGATGGTTGCCGTTCCAGTTGCGTTATTTTTGATTTTTGTGCTACTGTATTTTGCATTTTCTTCAGCCAGAGAAGCAATCATGATTTATTCAGCTATTCCACTTTCCGCCATTGGAGGAGTCGTTCTGCTTTGGATTCGCGATATGCCATTTAGCATTTCCGCAGGAGTAGGATTTATTGCACTTTTCGGTATTGCGGTACTCAATGGCATTGTCTTAATTGAACATTTCAAATCTATGGAAGCTAAGTATACAGACCTTAAAAAACTCGTAATAATGGGTGCCAAAGAAAGACTGAGGCCTGTGCTTTTGACTGCATCTGCTGCGGCTTTAGGTTTTTTACCGATGGCGATTTCTTCCTCTGCCGGGGCAGAAGTGCAGCGTCCCTTAGCTACAGTAGTTGTCGGTGGATTGATCACAGCTACCTTACTTACCCTGATCGTTCTTCCGGTTTTATACGTTTGGTTCAAAACTAAATCACATTCGGAGAATACAGGTTCAAAGAAAATCATTGCTTCCATTGCACTTCTATTTTCTTTCTCCTTCATAGTCAATGCCCAGGAAAATCCCCTTACTATCAACGAGGCAATAGAAATTGGGCTCGAAAATAACCTCAAGTTAAAGGCAGCATCCAAGACTGTTGATATCGCCAATGCGGAGATCAAGCAAGGTTGGAACTTGGAGAAGACTAGAGTTTATTATTCAGAGGATCGAAATGACATTGCTGAAAATGGAATCTTCAACCGAAGGTTGGGGCTAAGTCAAAACATCGAATTTCCTACCGTCTATGGCGCCCAGAAAAATGTACTCGAGCAGCAGTTATATATGGAGGAAAGTCAGATGAAATTGTTTGAAAGAAGTCTGGAGGGCGAGATCAGCAAGGCATATGTCAACGTGAAGTATTGGGACAAAATGAATCGTCAGTATTACTTTTTGGATTCCCTCTATGCGGAGTTTGCCAGGGCTGCGAAAAGAAAGTTTGAAACTGGAGATAGTAATTTCCTTGAGAAACTTACTGCCGAGGGAAAGCGAAAAGAAATTAGTCTGAAGCTGGTTGATTCCAAGCAAAATTATTTAATTGGGTTGGACCAATTGAAGCTTTTGCTTAACTGGGAGGGAGATTTACACTTGTCAGACGAAGATGTAACCCTTTCTCTTGACCTGCCTGAAGATTGGTCTGAGCATCCTGGAGTAGCGTATTTGGAACGTGCGGTGACCCAGTCAGAATATCAGTTAAAAGCTGATAAAAGAAAATTGTTACCAGATATCAATTTTGAAGTTTATCGAGGTACTAATCCTGGCGCCAATTCAAAAGTATATCCTGGATTCCATGCTGGATTGGGCATCCCCTTATTTTATGGATCACAAAAAGCTCGTGTGAAGTCAAGTGAGTTTAATCGCCAGCAATTAGAACTGGAATCGGAAAATTATTTGCTTCAATTGGATACCAAGTCTCAGCAACTTAAGAGGCAACTAACTCAGAACACCGAAGTCATTACATATTATGAATCTGAAGGGAAAGAATTATCTACTCAGATTTTACAGCAAGCCAATCGATCGTATCAAGAGGGTGAAATTGACTTTCTACAATATGTACAGCTTGTAGAAAATTCTCTTACGATCACTCTGTACTACTTACAAAGTAAATTCGCCTACCAACAAACTATTTTGGACCTCAATTACCTGCTCAACTGATGAATAATTTTAGCATAAAATCAACGATCTTAACTGGACTTATCGGTTCCAGTCTACTATTCATGCAATGTGACGGAGCGGGGACACCTGAAACCAAAGGGGTAGAAGTAAAGGCGGGCACGAGTGATGGTCCATTTATTACGGTAACCAAAGTTCAGTTTGAAACTATGAAAATGGCGTGGGGGAGTCCCATTCAACAAGAGTTTGCAGAAGGAATATCTGTGCAGGGAATGGTCAAAGTTCCTGTGGAGGGTATTCAGGAAGTCTCAGCTTATTTTGGAGGTTATGTAAGTGAGCTTAATAAATTGGAAGGGGAACCGGTGCGAAAAGGTGAAGTTTTATTTTACCTGGAAAATCCTGAATTCATTCGTCTGCAACAAGATTTTTTGGAGGCGAATAGTCAACTAAACTATCTGAAAGAGGAATTTGAGCGACAGAAAACGCTTTATAGTGAGAAAATCTCTTCACAGAAAAATTACCTGAAATCTGAAGCTGATTTCCAGGCAACCAAAGCAAAGTCAGCAAGCTTGAAGCGTCAATTGGCGCTGATTAATATAGATGCAAACGAGCTGAAGCCTGAAAATATAAGATCAAAAATCGCTGTTTATTCGCCGATTAATGGATTTGTCGAAAGCATCTCACTGGTGCAGGGATCCTTTCTTCAGGCCACTGGCAAGGCAATGACACTTATTGATATGGAGCACTTACATATGGAATTGGTGGTTTTTGAGAAAGATGCAGGCAAGCTTCACAAAGGTCAAAAAGTAATGGTGACTATTCCAGATATGCCTGGCAAAACTATGGAAGCAAAAGTATTCGTAGTCGGTCAATCGATCAATGAGCAGCGCCAAATAAACGTACATGCCCATTTGGTCAATGAGTCTGAAGAAAAATTCCTGGTACCTGGGATGTTTATAGAGGCAAATTTAGAAGTGGATGCCAGCGAAGCTTGGCTAGTTCCGGTGACTGCGGTGGTAAAATCAAACGATAACTCTTACGTGCTGCTTCAGCAAACAAAAACTGATTCCACTTTCAGATTAGAGAAAATCAAAGTTGTGACAGGAAGAAAAAATGAAGAAATGATTGAGATTCTGCCGAATCAGTTTTTAGATAAAGGATCAGTAATTCTGGCCAAGGGTGGATTTAATCTTTTACCATGAATTGAATAATAAATATATCCGAAATTGCACCAGTATTAGACAAAAAGAGCCTTAATTAATGGTAAACACTAGCACTGCCGGTACTTCGGTCACCCGTCACTGGTTTTGAGCTTGCCGAAGCATCAGTCTTCCGTCTTTCAAAATAAAGAAAATAAGGGTACTGGCATGATTGCGGATAATCAGATTGAGTACTATCATTAGGTGATATTCATCAGTTTTATGAATTTTTGAGACGCAGGATTGATATATTGGGGTTTGAATTGATTTCAAACCCCTTTTTCTATCATGAATGAGAAAATATATTTAGTAGTAGTTTTAGTTTTCTTGAGTTTTTCTGCAATAAATGCACAAGATCATAAAACCGAAAATATCATTCTTATCACCCTAGACGGAATGAGGTGGCAGGAAATTTTTACAGGAGCAGATTCTCTATTGGTGGATGACACTGGGATGATCAAAGAACCGGGCTCTCTATTGGGTGATTTTTGGGATCTAGATCCCCTCAAAAGGCGTGAAATGCTTTTTCCTTTTTTTTGGAATACTATCGCAAAAGAAGGTCAAATCTATGGCAATCGTGCGTATGGAAACAACGTGGATTTGAAAAACACCATGTGGTTCTCCTATCCAGGTTATAATGAGATTCTGACGGGATCAGCTGATGATAAACGCATCACCAGCAATGATAAAATGGATAATCCGAATGTGACTTTTTTAGAGCAACTCAACAAGCTGCCAGATTACAAGGGTAAAGTATTGGCGTTCACTTCTTGGGATGTATTTCCTTATATCATTAATGAGAAACGAAGTGGAGTGCCTGTAAACGCAGCTTTTGACACGTTGGAAGGAGATAATCTAAGTTCTGAGGAAGTGCTGACAAACAAGATGTTGCATGAGATCAGGGGGCCTTGGGCATCTGTGAGATTAGATGTGTTTACTCAAAATTACGCGATGGCTGCGCTGAAAAACCACAAGCCAAAAGTGATGTACATTTCGTACGGTGAAACAGACGATTGGGCACATGACAACCAGTATGACCAATATCTCTGGTCGGCCAAGCAAACAGATGCCTACATTAAAGAAATTTGGGATTTTGTACAGTCAGATCCTCAGTATACAGACAAAACCACGATGATCATTACCACTGATCATGGTCGGGGCACCAGCAAAACTTCTTGGACAGGTCACGGCAGTTCTATTTCAGGAGCTGGCCAGACATGGATGATGGCAATTGGTCCAGACACTCCAGCAGCTGGGGAGTTGACAACTAAAGGGCAATTGTATTCTGATAGGATTGTTGGGACGATTTATGAGCTTTTTGGGAAGAAATATCCTGATGCTACCGCGGGGAAAGTAATTGAAGGAATGGTGAAGTAATGCTCTTCCACAGTGATCGTAGAGGTAAATGGGGGATGGCAATAGTTGGATTAGTTGCTTTGGAAGCTATATCAATAGTGGGTTTAGAGAATATGTTTTTGTTCATGAAATCTTGACCAACAAATATTATTGACAAACGGAAGGGTTAGCCTTGGCTAAGGTATTTTACCTTGGTTCGTGTCTCACGGATTACTTTGTAGTGAAAGATGTTTTTTTTGATGACACAGATCTTGGAGAATTGAACGATCGGAAACGGAATTGGGATGTCTTAAAATGATTGACTAGCCAGCTTAAATGACATATTAATGGAAGAATTAACCTTAGCTAGAATCATTCACGTGCTAGCAGTAGTGCTTTGGATAGGAGGAGTAGCCATGGTGACGACAGTGATTTTTCCCGCCGTTAGGAAGATGACATCCAAGGATGATCAGATCAAAACCTTTGAACAAATTGAGAGGAGGTTTGCTCTTCAGGCAAAAATCACCACGTTGCTGACAGGTTTGTCAGGATTTTATATGCTTTATAAGTTGGACGCTTGGAGCAGATACCTGGATTATAGATTTTGGTGGATTCATGCGATGACTTTGGTTTTGTTACTTTTTATCGTTATGCTTTTTATTCTGGAGCCATATGTTCTGCATAAAGTTTTCAAAAGAAAGGTGGCCGAAAATCCTGAAAAAACTTTTGCAGCCATGCACCGACTTCACTGGGTGGTATTGACTTTGAGCTTGATCACCATCATTGGAGCTGTGGCGGGAAGTCACGGTTGGTATTTTGTGTAACAGAGATGGAAGTCAGCTTAGTGTTGAATTGAGCGGTAATAATAAACAACCAGATGGTGACTAGAAATGGCACGATAAGCTGAGATAGCGTAAGGTCGACTTTTCGAATCTTTAGCGTTGAGTCTTTTATTTACTTTTTTCCCAGCATTCTAGAGTTTATCTTGAAAGTCTTAAACCCAACTCAAATGAAGAAGTCCATTTCATCCATCTTACTTTTATTTTCATTTTTGTCAGCCCAAGCTCAGGACAAACCCTGGATGCTCGGACCGTTCCTTAGACCTGAAGCGGCAATGCCAATTATTGCTCCTCAGGCAACAACCACTTTTGTAGATCCTATGACTGGCAGAACTGTAGCTTGGGAATCCATGGCTACTTTTAATCCTGCAGCTATTGCCAGAAACGGTGAAGTGTATGTATTCTATCGTGCGGAGGAGAAACTAGGAGAAAAAGAGATAGGTGGACATACCTCCAGAATAGGTTTGGCGACATCGGCAGACGGTTTTGATTTTAAGCGAGAGCCTAAACCGATTTTTTATCCAAAAGAGGATAGTCAAAAGGAATTTGAATGGACTGGCGGCACTGAGGATCCTCGAATTGTGGAAACTGAAGAAGGGCTATATGTACTTACTTATACTCAATGGAATAGAGATGTGCCAAGACTTGCCGTTGCCACCTCAAAAGATCTTCGCAATTGGACTAAACATGGTCCGATTTTCAAAGATTGGAAGGATGGAAAATACCACAACACAGAATCCAAATCTGGAGCAATCGTCACCGAACTGAAAGAGGGTAAGTTAACAGCAGCGAAAATAGACGGGAAATATTGGATGTATTACGGCGTGCCTCACATTTGGCTTGCCTCTTCAGAAGATTTGATCCATTGGAAGCCAGTAGAAAATCACGAAGGAAATCGGGTTCCGGTACTTAGTCCCCGACCAGGATATTTTGATTCTTGGTTGGTAGAGGTAGGTCCTCCTCCAGTGCTGACCAAAGATGGAATTGTAGTGCTTTACAATGCAGGCAATTCGCAACAAGTTGGAGTTGCAACTCTGGGGAATAGAGTTTATACCGGTGGACAAGCACTTTTCTCTGCTACAGAGCCTTGGAAACTATTGGATCGTGTAAAAACACCGTTTATTCAGCCTACGTTAGCGTTTGAAAAATCAGGTCAATATCCGGAGGGAACGACATTTCTAGAAGGCTTGGTCTATTTCAAAGGCAAATGGTTGCTTTATTATGGCACTGCCGATAGCATGGTGGGTGTAGTCTCTGCTGAAGAACAGTAGAGAGAATACAAAACCCAAAGCTCCGATCTGTACGCCACAGAATGTTGGCAGAGAGGCGAGATAAACTACTTTAGAAATTTCTCCATAAAATCTTCCCGGTATGTCCTGCCGATAGGAAGGACGGTGTCGCCGATGAGGTGAACTTGGTTGCCACTGAGTTTGGTGATTTTGGAGATGTTTACCACGAATGATTTATGGATTCTATAGAAATCAGCCTGATTCAATAGTTCAAGCCACTTTTTCATGGGTTCGGATGATACATATTTTTTTTCTACCAAAAACACATCGCAATAATCCCCGTCGGCTGCTAGGTAAATAATATCTTCAAAACCTAAACGAACATGTTCATAGCCTATCTTGATGAAATGTTCTGTTTTAGGATGATTTTTATATTCACCTTCAACGGCTGTGTTTCTTCTCACTTTTCCTACTGCCTTCACAAATCGCTCAAAAGAAAATGGTTTGAGAACATAGTCCACCACATCCAGTTCATATCCGTCCAACGCATACTCTGAATGGGCGGTGGTCATAATCACCTGAGGTCTGCTAGAGAGACTTTTTAGAAAAGAAATACCCGACAGCTTTGGCAGATTAATGTCCAAAAATATTAAATCTACCGATTCTTTCTGGAGAAAATTCATTGCCTGAATGGCATCTCCAAAAGTGCCTGCCAATGTAAGTGATTCAATATCTTGTATGTATTTCTTGAGAATTCGCTGAGCCGGCTGCTGATCTTCGACAATGATGCACTTCATGCTTTATTCAGTTTGATTGTTAGACTGACAAAAAATTCCTCTCTAGTATGATCTATCCGCAATTCATGTTGATCAGGGTAAAGTAAGTTGAGTCTTTTCTTCACGTTATTCAGGCCGATTCCATTTTTTTCATTCCGGGGGGAATCCTCGGGCTTGTAATTGTTACGACAAGTGAAAGTAAGCTTTCCTTCTTCATTTACAGTGAGGGATACAGCTATTTTGATTTGATCTGACTGCCCAGACTGACTATGTTTAAAGGCATTCTCTACAAAAACGCTCAATATCAAAGGTGATATCCAGTAACCTTCCTCAAAATTATCGGTATCAAACTCCACTGAACCCCTCCCTTCTATTTGTAATTCATAGAGCTGGATGAAGTTATGAAGATGTTCTATTTCCTTGGTAAGTGGTACTGTGGATTCTCTGCATTCGTAGAGCATATAGCGAAGTACACCGCTCAGACCTATAATTATTTTGGGTGTTTTGGGAGATTGATCTACTGCATAAGAATAGAGGTTGTTAAGGTTGTTGAATAGAAAATGAGGATTAATTTGAGAGTTTAAGAAGGATAACTCGCTTTCCTTAACCATCAGCCGAAGCTCGTCCATTTCCCGCTGTCTCTGAATGGTATCCCAGGCGATTTTCATGCCTGCCAAAGCCACCAATACAGACAGTATTTCTCCAAGGCTCAGTAGTACTCCATTGAAATCTGCCCCTCTGGTGTAGGGAAAGAAAATAGGTTCAAGTAAGAATTCCTCGAAAAGTAATACACATATCAAAGTTAACAGTGTGAACAAGCCGAATAAAAGATACTTTTTTCTGTAAAAAAATTTAGGTAGGAAAATATAGCAGATCAGCAGATTTGCCCAGACATAATTTAGGAGAAAGCCAAGTTGATACCAATGAAGCTCGTATTTCAGCTGCCCCCTTTTATGATCCATAATTACAAAATGGAACACCAGTAGATGAAGAATAATCTGGAAAATCCATTCCTTTTTTTTAGACTTTGGGTGAGAGGCAATTGAATTCATAGGTCAAAGTAACTGCTGAAAGTCATTATAAATTAATCATGTCGACAAACAGCCTGTTTTTACCGTCAAACGACGAAGCAGTTGCAACTTGGCCTGTTTAGCAGGAAAGTAGCGTCGTTCATCTATTTTATTCTTTCATGAAGTTTTTACTATCCAGTTTTGATATAATTAAAACTGCTGAAATATGAAATACGCACTTATTTATATCTTATTTTTTGGTTTGGGAATATCACCTGTCTATTCACAAGTTATTGAAATTACGGGAAAGGTAGTGGATGCAAAAAGCCAAAATCCTATCGAATTTGCGACCATCAAACTATTGATTGGCGATTCGGGGCAAATGCTCAGTGGTACGTCCTCTATGGCGGATGGGGGTATTCTGCTGTCTACAGAAAGCAAAATATTTTCTGTAGAAGTGAGTTTTATAGGATTTATACCCCAGCAACTAAGTGATTTTGAAGTCGTAAATAATAAAGTCAATCTGGGTATAATTTCTTTGGAAGAAGATACTAATCAGATGAACGAAGTAGTAGTGCAGGCCGAAAGATCTACCACTGAATTTCAGTTGGATAAGAGAGTTTTCAACGTTGGCCAGGATCTTAGTAGCACTGGTGCCAGCGCATTAGACGTCTTGAATAATGTTCCTTCTGTGACCGTGACAATAGAGGGGCAAATTCTCCTTCGCGGGACAGGCGGAGTTCAGGTTTTAATCAATGGCAAACCCTCTGTGCTTACTAGTGATGGAGGAAATGCACTGGGTACTGTGACCGCAGATATGATCGATCGCGTGGAAGTAATGACTAATCCCTCAGCCAAATATAACGCAGAAGGCACCTCAGGGATTATAAATATCGTCCTTAAAAATGAAGAGAAAGAGGGCGTAAACGGATCTGTCACCCTGAATACCGGAGTGCCAAACAACCATAGTCTGGGCTTTAGTCTTAATAAGCGCACCGAGAAGTTTAACCTATTTAGTCAGATAGGAGTAGGAAAGAGAACCATGCCGGAAGACTTCGAGACCAACAACAGCAATTCAGCCACGGGGGAGAAGGTGCAAAGTCAAGGGAATGTCGAGAAGAATGAAAATTTTATCAATGTAATTTTGGGTACGGATTATTTCTTTAATGACAGCAATGTAATTACTGTATCAGGAAATTATGCTTTCGAAAAAGAAATGGAAACTTCCAAGGGGGATTTTGATATTTATAATGGGCAAGGTACATATCTATCAGGCTGGCAAAGGAATGAAACTACTAAAGCTGCCAATCCCAAATGGCAATATGAAATGCAGTATAAAAGCGACTTCTCAGATGAAGATGATCATTTTCTTCTGGTCAGCGCAATAGGAAGTTCCTTTGCAAAAGATCAATCCTCCACCTTTATCAACAGTCCTACTTATGGTGAAGAGGTACAGTCTCTAGAGCAATTGAGCGATAATGACTTCAGCCAGGCAGAATATACTTTTCAGGCAGATTACACCAAGCCGATTGCTGAGAAATTAACACTGGAGACTGGCGGGCAATACTTTATCCAGGAAGTGAAAAATGATTATGCTATTTCTGCTTTCGATTCAGGAGAATGGGTAGTCCTTCCGGAACTTTCAAATAATTTTTTCTATGACCAAAAAGTACTGGGACTCTACGGGACGGGGGCTTATGAAGGAGATAAATTTGGATTGAAGTTGGGCTTAAGGATTGAAAGCACGAATATTCATACGCTTCTTGCAGAGACAGATGAGCAAAATAGCCAGAAATTCACTAACCTATTTCCGACTTTTCATGCTTCTTATAAGGTCGCTAAAGCATTTTCCATGCAAGGAGGCTATTCCAGAAGAATCTCTAGACCAAGATTCTTTGACCTGAATCCATTCTATAATATAAGAAACACCTACAGTGTATCCACAGGGAATCCAGATTTGCTTCCTGAATACACTGATAGCTATGAATTGACCGGAATATTGGATCATTCTCTATTTTCGCTCAGCGCCTCAATATACTATCGATACATCACCCAGACGGTGGAGGATGTGACAATTATCCAAGACGATATCAACATCACCAAACCGATGAATATAGGAACCAATAATGTCACCGGACTTGAGGTCAATGGTAAAATGACACCTGCAGAATGGTGGTCCATAAGCCTAGATTTCAATTATAATTATTTTGATAGATCTGGGATGTATGAGTCTGCTCCATTTGGTTTCGAATCTAACCAGTGGACTGGCCGCCTCACCAATAAGTTTGACTTGCCTGCGGATTTCTCTTTAGAAGTGGTGGGTGATTACCGATCTTCTTATCAAACATTCCAGCGAAATATCAGCGGCTATGCAATGGCAGATATAGGCATCCGCAAAAAAATAGTCAAGGGAAAGGTAATTATAAATCTCAGCGTGAGGGATGTATTTGCTTCAAGAATCTCAGAGAGTGAGACTGTCAATACGGATTTCTACCAATACAATTATCGACAAAGGGGCCGGTTTGTGACACTTGGTGTGAGTTATGGATTTGGGAAAGGAGAAGCAATGGAGTTTAGTGGAGGAGGAAGGAGATTCTAAGTAGTCAAATAAGCTAGTTCTTTGCCGTGGTCTGTGAGGACACAGACTGGAAACGGGAAGGCAAAATATATAGATTGGGTTATAATTAAAGGAAAGCCCAAGCCTGTGTGGGCTTGGGCTTTTTATTGCCTTTCCATTCGTTATGCTGTTTTTTGAAAAGCAGTTATTACTAAGGATATTTTACCAATGAGGCTCAGTTGATACGGAGATAATTCATTTTATGATTTTCCGCTTTTCTGCACGTATCTAGTTTGAATAAATGTTTGAAGTGCAAATTCGGCAATTCCCATCGCCTCGGCGGAGGGCTAGGGGGATTTTCTAACGCAAAATCCAAATATTATTTTGGTACGTGCATCCTTGCGGATATAAAGAATTTAACTTTTGATAAAGCTGTGTTAATCGCTATTTAAGGGTTGATGATTTGTTTTGTTAACTTGTTGTCCAATCGTTCTCTTGCACAAAATCTCTCCTAAAATCATGTTTAAAAATCAATTGTTTACGCAGCTTTTGCGGTATTACTTTTTCATGCAGCAACTGTAAAAGCCCAAGAATACAAAACGGAGAATATCATCTTGATTACCTTGGACGGATTGAGATGGCAGGAAGTGTTCAAAGGAGTAGATTCCTTGCTGGTCGATGATACTGGGATGATCAAAACTTCAGGGTCTTTGCTAGAAGATTTTTGGAACATAGATCCGCTAGAAAGAAGACAGATGCTAATGCCTTTTTCATGGAGCACTTAGGTAAAAGATGGACAAATCTACGGGAATAGAGCCTTTGGAAATAAAGTAAATACAAGTAATACCTTGTGGTTTTCATATCCAGGCTACAATGAAATCCTGACTGGTTCAGCGGATGATAAACGTATCACCAGTAATGATAAAATGGATAATCTCAATGTGACTTTTTTAGAACATCTCAACAAGCTGCCGGAATACAAAGGGAAAGTGATGGCATTCACTTCATGGGATGTGTTTCCATTTATTATCAATTAAAAGCGAAGTGGGGTGCCTATAAACGCAGCTTTTGATGTGTTGGAGGAGAATGATATGAGTCCTGAGGAAGTCTTGACAAACAAGATGTTGCGCGAGATCAGAAGGCCGTGGGGATCTGTGAGGTTGGATGTGTTTACCCAAAACTATGCTATGGCTGCTCTGAAAAACCGTAAACCAAAAGTAATGTACATTTCTTATGGAGAGACTGACGACTGGGCACATGAAAACGAATATGATCAATACCTATGGTCGGCAAAGCAGACAGATGCATACATCAAAGAAATATGGGATTTTGTAAAGTCAGATTCCCAGTATAAAGATAAAACGACCATGATCATCACCACGGACCACGGGCGTGGTACTAGCAAAACTTCCTGGACAGGCCACGGTAGTTCTATTCCGGATGCTGGCCAGAGGTGGATGATAGCAATAGGTCCTGACACTCCAGCCGATGGGGAAATGAAGAGCGAAGGGCAAAGGTATTCTTCGATGCTAGCGCGAACTATTTCTGAGCTTTTAGGAAAGAAATATCCGGACGACAAAGCAAGCCAGGCAATTCAAGAAATGATCAAGTAAAGGAATTAGCAAAAGGAAGTTTCAACCGCTCGAGAATTTACAGCCATCCGTGCCAGTAGCGCCCACCCCAAGTGCAAGGTTGAAATAAGCTCGATGGACTAATTTCCTTTCCTCAATTTGGCATCACCAACTTCAATTGCTAACCGTCCATTTCAGGATAACTAGCTTTTTTTAGGATCATATCCTTGGCTAGAGCTTCCATCATTATCTTAAGCTGGACAGGATTAGAATCTACCAGATTCTCTTCTTCGAAATGATCATTCTTTAGATGAAAAAACTCATAGGTTGGTTCTGCTTCGATGGGATAATGATAGACGACTTTCCAGTTGGAATCGACCAGACTGGTGAAGTAATTCGACCGGTGATCACCATGGGGGAAATGATTTAGAAAGAGCTCATCACGACTCTTGTTTTGTTTTGCATTGACTTTGCAGGTCGAAATCGTCTATAGCATATATTTCAGGCGTGGGAATACCGACTAAGCTGCAAAGAGTTGGGAAGAGATCCACGATACTTCCTAATTGCTGCTGTATGGTGTTTTGAGCAATAGGTAATTTCTTCTGATTGGCAGCTTCTGCATTGCTGCTTACCCAAGCAGCAATAAATGGCACTCGCATTCCCCCTTCCCAATGATTCCCTTTTTTGCCTTTCAGCGGTGAAGAACTGCTTAAATCATCTTCTATTGGTAAGGGAGCATCCGAACCATTATCCCCAAGAAATAGAATCAGTGTATTATCACCCAAACCCAATTCCTTCACATGCTGCATGATATCCCCCAGCGACTTGTCTATCCCCTCCATCAGGGTAGCGTAAGCTTGAGCTTTTTCTGGATAACCAGAGTTTTTATACTTTTCTGCAAAGCGTGGATCCGAATAAAAAGGTGCATGTACGGCATAGTGGGACATGTTGAGAAAAAATGGCTTTCCTTCCGCAATGGCTTGGCTAATTGCCGAATTAGCCTCCAGCGTCAATGCTTCCGTCAGGAAGATGTCCTGACCAAGATATTTTTCTAGGCCTGGCACTGCTCTGGATTTATTGCCTCTCCTATGACCAAATGCCTCTGTACCCAGGTAACTGCCCGGCTGTCCTATGGAGCTTCCGCCTATGTTTACATCAAAACCCAAGTTGAGAGGATCTTCTCCATCGCTATCGAACGGGCCAAAATGAGCCTTGCCCACATGGATAGTTTTGTAGCCATGTTGCTGTAGAAGTCGGGGAAGAGTCGTGGAGTTCTTGTCCAGCCCTTTCCATTTCCAGTTTGCGGGGCCAAATTCAGTGCGATTATTTTCTTCAGACTGGATCCAATTGGTCACGCCATGGCGCGCAGAGTTTTGTCCGGTGAGGATGGAAGCTCGTGAGGGAGAGCAGACCGAATGTGCATAGAAATTTGAAAAACGTATGCCTTGGCTGGCTAGCATTTCCATGTTTGGCGTGTGGGAATAGTCATTCAGCGGATACGTGACTGGATTACCCGCTTCATCAGTTAGAAATGGAACCGAAGTGTCCATCAAGCCCATATCATCCACCAGAAAAACGATAATATTTGGAGGAGGAGAGTACTCAGTCTTAGTAGATCAGGAACTGGAAGCAACCAACACAAAGGCAGCAAATAGGGAATATGCTATGAGGGATTTGATTCGGTGCATTTCTTTTGGGTTGGGTGGCTGATGAGAAGCAGCTACCCAAGATACAGATTTTGAAAAGTCCGAAGATTTTTTAACCGCAAAGTTTGCAGAGATTTACGCAGAGAGGGAAAGTAGTTCGTTGTGCTGCTCCTCCAGAAGCAGCACTTGATTCTGTCTAGTTCTTACCATTAAAGTTTGACGCAGAGCGTGCAAATGTCAGGCTGAACGGAGTCGAAGTCAACTCTTATCCAAGGTAACTTAAACTTCGAAAGTTACCTCAATCGGATAAACTAAGAACTAATACTTCTAGCTATCTCCTCCCCAATACGCAAAAGTGCATCACTTTCTGACTTCGTGAAATCATAGGGCACTGGCTTGGCGATGCCCAAGGTTCCATAGAGTTTCCCTTCCAATAACATCGGGACGGCAATGGATCCTTCCACTTTGGTTTCCTTAGCGGCTGGACGAGCTACGCCAGAGTCATCTGTCTGCAGATTACACATTTCTACAGGAGTCTTTCGCTCAGCTGCGATACCTGCCATTCCCTTTCCGATAGGAATAGAAGACATTTTTGGCAAGAGGAAGTCAGGAATTCCTTGTTGGGATTTGAGCATCAATAGATTGGTCGTATTGTCTAGGGTGTGGATGGTTCCTGTAGTACAATCGAAGGCCGAAATGATGGTTTCCAGCAATTCTTGCCAGTTAATATCTCCTGTTGTTTCCTTGATGGATTTGATGATTGATTCGGAATTGTTCATGGGGATTATTGAGGGATAAGGTTAACTTGTTTAAAACTTCTAGATTTTAGGATGGGTTCACATAAATAGTTTTTTTCTCAGTGTAAAAATTTAACCAGTGAGAGTAACGGGCTTTTTTTTAAGATATTCAAAGAATCCAACCCCAACGGGGTTGGATTTTGCAGTACATGTTTGCCGATCCATGTTTCTATTTTGGTCCCGCCTTATACTTTTATAAAAGTCCTGTTTTTATACATATACCATAATAACAGATAGAGTAGCGCAAAGCCTCCAATGGCAGTGACCATTCCGTAATAGGAGCCTACATATTGCTCCAATCCAAACAATAAGAAGTCAGCGATTTTTGCGAAATTTAACACATGAGAAAGCACATAGGCTGTGATCGCATTCATACCAATTACTTTTAAAGGGAATGCCCATTTGATTTTCCCTTTGACATCGATAATCCAGTAGAACAAAGCAAGCAAAATATAACATACGCCTGAAGAGGCTAACACAAATGAGCTAGTCCATATTTTTTTGATGATAGGATGAAATATTCCCCAGATCATTCCTACCGCTAAGAATGCTATGCCAGCAAGTAATAAATAGAGTGCAACTTTTTTTCGTGGATGATTTGATTTTATCAATTCCCCCGCAAATACGCCGGACAGGGTGGTGGCTATAAATCCCAACCCAGAAAGTAGCCAGGTGTATTGAAGACCGTCGTCAAATCTCCCAAAAACTAATCGATCTACATACAAAGCGAAATTGAGATCGGGCAATAGGATACTTTTGCCGATACCCGGAATAGTGGTAATAGTTAAAAGTAAGGCGTAGGCAATCAGGCAAAACGCAAAAATAGCATAAAGCCATTTTTTTGATAGATGAATATAGGCTAGGCAAGAAAAAAAGTATCCTACGGCGATGGCCTGGAGGGTATTGCTAAAAATCTTAAACTGTCCTGAATCGAGCGCTAGCAGATTACCCTGCACTATCCAGCCCAAAATAAAGAGGATGACAAATCGTTTGAGAAGTTTCACATAAATAGCCGTTGTGGAGGTGTTATCCTGTATTCCTTTGGACAAAGAAAATGGAATAACTGCACCTACTACAAACAAGAATAAGGGCATGATAATATCATAGAAAGTAGAGCCAAACCATTCTGGATGATCAAATTGCTTAGCTAAAGATTCTGTAAAGGAAGTCCCTGCACCTCTGTTTAGGCCTATGAAAAACCGATCGGCAAAAATTATCAAGAGCATATCAAAGCCTCTTAATACATCAATGGAAAGTATCCGATTGGGCTTCACTAAGGTTTGATTCATAAGAATAGGATTTTATAGTGAGGGTAAAATTTGTTTCGCAGACTATAGTTATCCTCCATCGTTTGATAGTTTTACTTGTGTAATATCGATTGGTTTCTGCTAGTCAGTTTATAAGGATAGTTAAACTACCTCACCTTTCTTTCTGCTGCAAGCTTTTTTTTAGTAGAAAGTTGTGTAGTTATCAGTATATCATCCGTTTTAATTGAATCGACTGTGGCCTGTATGCGCAAGCAAGAGAAAATTAGTTGGTAATTACCGTTAGTGAGACATGAGCGGTGGTGGCAATAGTTCGACACCCTCCTGGGTCATTCGCTGTTAATTAGCTATGAGTTTCCAAGGGGTGCAACCCATGGCTTCCGAAAAAATCGAGACTAGGTATTCATGGTTTGAGGTTGTCTCATCTTTAGAAAAAGCCACTTTTGAATTCAAGAAAATGAAATTTTTAAACCTAGGTCACCAACTATTTTTGACCACTTTACGAATTTTTTAATATGATCCTGAACTTATCAAACCATGAATAGCCCCGTATGAAATGCGAGGTTATATAAATAGAAAGAAGGATTTAACGACGGTGAAGCCGTCGAACTTTGGCAGGAGAAGATTGAATTACAAAACCTTTGAACAATAATGGAGCGTAGCAACATCTAGCCAACTGGATTTATAACTTCATCCAGCTCAGATGGTATAACTTTTCCAATTTTTTTAGATAAAAGTATCTGTGGCTATCAGCCAAATTTTTAATCGTGCCTCTATTGATATTGGATTTTTCTACTACTTCATTCTTAACTTCTGAATTAATGCGTGTTTACTCAACCTTATTTCATTAAACATTCTTTAACAAGCTGCGTTGCCTATCACTACCTTTATTTTAAACCAAAAATTATTCTAAAACATGAGTATGACTCTATCACAAGCAGAGATAATCATCGCAGCTGCAAAGAAAAAGCGGTTGAAATAAATACAACAATGAATATTGCAGTAGTAGATGCTGGAGCAAATCTGGTAGCTTTTGTCCGAATGGATGGAGCTTGGTTAGGTTCTGTGGATATCTCCATCAAAAAAGCAAAAACTGCTAGATTCTTTGATATGAACACGAGGGAAGTTGGGAAGCTATTTCAGCCAGGAGGCTCATTATATAGTATCGAGCATTCTAATGGAGGCTTAATCACTTTCCCGGGAGGTATTCCAATCAAAGATGAATCGGGGCAAATTATCGGAGCAATCGGTGTAAGTGGAAGTATGGTAGAAAATGATCATGCAGTAGCTGAAGCTGGTTCAAAAGCCTATCAAAATTAGAAGAGATGATAATTTTACTTAGAAGCTAGATCTTTCAGGATTATAAGATTTCTATACTTAAAGTAGGTAAACCGTTTAAATCAGCATACATTTTCACAGGTGAGTTGGTTACTCTAAAAGAAAATGTTCATGTGGTGGATCTATGCTTTACTATCAGCTTTTTTTGCAGCGTTGACTGCAATATTTGCAAAAATTGGAATCAAAAATGTTGATACTGATCTGGCCACGGCGATAAGAACCGTGGTCATATTAGTGTTGGCCTGGGCAATCACCTTCTTTCGTGGTGGAACCAGCTCCATAGGTACACTCACCAAAGAGAATCTTATATTTCTGGGACTTTCAGGAGTGGCGACAGGCCTATCGTGGATTTTCTACTTTAGAGCACTGCAACTTGGTAATGTTTCCCAGGTGGCGCCAGTAGATAAGTTGAGTGTAGCGTTGGCGATCGTTTTCTCTGTGGTTTTTTTAGGAGAAGCGTTAAGTGTGAAAACCGCCATAGGAGCAGCTCTTATTGTAACTGGCACCATAGTAATAATACTATAAGTATATTTATCCACTAGTTTACACCTATGAAACGTGTCCTTAAACATTCGTGAAGCAAAAAATTCTGATTTAATTCCATTAATAAAAATGGCCCGAACCGCATTTCTTCAGGCTTTCATTAAAGGAAACAGAATCGATAATGTAAACTCTTATCTAGAAAAAGCATTCACGGTAAAGCAATTCACAGAAGAATTTGATATTTTAGCCTCAACGTTTGTCATTGCAGAATTAGATGAGAAAATCATAGGATACATTAAGTTAAATCTAACGCCAGCCCAAACAGATATTCACGACCTTAAGAGTTTGGAGATTGCAAGATTGTACCTTTTGGAAGACTTTGTGGGAAAGGGTTTAGGGGTGCAACTTTTGACGGTTGCATTTGATTTTGCTAGAAAACATCATAAAAAATATGTCTGGCTGGGTGTCTGGGAGCATAATTTGAATGCAATTAAATTTTACCACAAACATGGATTCGAGAAATTTTCCGATCATCCTTTTCAATTTGGAGATGAGCTCCAAACAGATTGGTTGATGAGAAAATACGTTGAATAGTAAAGTAACGCAGCAGTGGCTAACTCATCCATTTACTCATGAATTCTAAAAATGGCTCTTTGTAATTGTCACTTACAGAGATGTAATTTTTACCAATCTGAATCACATTTTTTGAAACAGAATCTATATGATCCAGAGCAACAATATAGGAGCGATGCACACGCATAAATTGCTGTGAAGGAAGGAGCTCTTCCATACTTTTCAGGCTGGTGAGCGATAACAAGGGATTTGGTTTGGACAGTAAATGCACTTTGACATAATCCTTGTAAGCTTCCACATACGCAATGTCTTTCAACGTTACTTTCACTAATTGGTACTCAACTTTCATAAAGATGTATTCTGAAACAGCATTTTCTTTCACTAAATGGGAGGAAGAGACATGTGTAGTTTTTTCGAAGTAGGAATAGACTTTTGTGGCAGCTTTCAAAAAGTCTTCGTAGCTATATGGCTTCAACAAATAATCCATGGCATCCACCTTATATCCTTCGACTGCAAACTGATGGTATGCGGTTGCAAAAACAATTTTAGTTTGGGAGCCATCCTTTTTACCATCCAGAATTCTTGCAAGTTCCATACCGGATAGGTCAGGCATCTGGATATCCATAAATGTCACTTGTACTTCATTCTGATTAATAAAGCTCAGGGCTTGAATAGCGTTGCTAAACTTGCCGACCAGCTTCAGGAAAGAGGTTTGCTCGATGAATTTGGCGAGTAACTCTAACGCCAAAGGCTCATCATCTACCGCTACACAGTTGAGTATCATGCTAGATTGATCGTGAGATTTACCCAATACTCTTCATTGGATCCCTCTTTACCAAATTTCAGGCGATGTTTGTTGGGGTAGAGCAAGCTTAATCTTCGCTGTGTGTTGATCAATCCAATTCCGTTTTCATTGGCTTCGGGACTCTCTGGATTTACTGGATAGACATGGTTTTTGGTCTCAAAAAACAGGGTATCGCCCATTACTTCCAGCTTGATATGAATGGTGCTTTCGTGTTGAGAGCTTATCCCGTGTTTAAAACAATTTTCCAAAAATGGGAGCAACAACATCGGAGCAATGACCAGATCGTGCTTAGGCTCTTCAATTTGAATGTCCAGGGTAATTTTTGAAGAAATCCGCATTTTCATCAACTCAATGTAATCGTTGATGAAATTAACTTCCTTACTTAGAATGGTTTCATCTTTTTGATTTTCATACAATACGTAGCGCATCATTCGTGAAAGCTTCAGCAGTGCTTCCTGTGCTTTTTTGACATCTAAATTGGTCAGAGCATAGATGTTATTTAGGGTGTTGAAGAAGAAATGAGGATTGATCTGAGATTTAAGATAGGACAGCTCAGTGCTGACTCTCTGTCGATCCAGTTCCCGTCTTACTGTTTCATCCTTCTGCCATTTTTGAACTGAAGCCACAGAAGTACTAATACCTATTGTGAGCAAGTACACCATGATATTAAATATATCACCACCCATTCTTCTTTCTTTTGGCACAAATGGCTCATCAGGGTGAAATGCTTTATGCATTAATTCTGGAAGATTCAGCACATTGTCTAAATACACTAATAGCCCGCTAAAAAGGATTGCTGATAAGATAACGGTGATTAAGAATATCCAGAGTTTTCCCTCTAATAGCACCTTTGGTACAAACCAAAGCATATTTCCATAGAAGATAGCTATCAATAGCAAAGCGAGAATTATCTGGCGCACCCAGAATTCCATAGGGATATCTACCCTCCAAGAAAGGGGAGAAAGCAGTAATAGAAAAGTACTGAGCATTGCCCAGCCTAGAATATGGACTAGGATTGATACTCTTCTATTGGAGGTGGGAATGTTCATATGCCTCATTTTATTTATCAAACTAAAGGAATGTAAGTCTTTATATAAAATGTAATCTGCCAATTGGGTGATTTAACCTGCCAACTGCCATAATGAGCAGACCAAACTTAAAATACACAGGATGAAGTGTTTGATCTGTTAGAATAGCGCTTTAGTCGATGAAATCTATGGAATGGTCTATTAAAATAAATTGCCCGAAACATTCATTGTTTTTTTGTGGTATTGAATGTCAGAGGTGCGAATCGATGGGGGACACACCCAAGCGATTTAAGAACTGGAGGTTTATCTAAAACAAATTAATTACTCATGAAAAAATTATTTAACGTATTCGCAGTCTTCTTTCTTTTTAGTGCCGGAGTGACGTTTGCTCAAAGCACCTCGACAGAGAAGAAAACTCCAGTGAAGATTGTTGGGATTGCCAAGGATCAAAAAACAGGTGACCCAGTTGCCTACGCGACTGCTGCCCTTTATGTGTCAGGCACTGAGACAAGTATAGGTGGGGGAGTTGCCGATTCAGATGGTAAGTTTTTCATCACTGGTATGAATCTAGGATCGTATGACCTTAAACTGACTTTTTTGGGTTTTGAAACTAAGACTGTAATTGGCATCAACGTGGAATCCAAGACTGGGGAAATTGATCTAGGAGTTGTCAATATGACTGACGAAGGTCTTGCGTTGGAGGAAATTACTGTTCAGGGGCAGCGTGAACTGATAGAAGAGCGTGTGGACCGCACAATATACAAAGCAGAAAATGATAAGACCACCGCTGGTGGTGACGGTACGGATGTATTGAGAAGAGTGCCTATGCTATCTGTGGATTTGGATGGAAACGTATCCATGAGAGGAAGCAGCAATATCACTGTACTGATAGATAACAGACCTTCAGCGATAGCTGCAAGTAGTATTTCAGATGCATTAAAGCAAATTCCAGCTGATGAAATCAAAGCTGTGGAAGTGATCACTTCACCTTCTGCAAAATACGATGCCGAAGGCACTACAGGGGTTATAAATATTATTACGAAGAAAAACAACCTTCAAGGAGCCTCTGCCAATATCCGATTAGGTGCTGGTCTGAGAGGTTCTGACATGGGATTAAATGCGAGTGCCCGAAAAGGAAAATTTGGATTTACATTAGGCGGTTATGGCAGAGCGGGCTATAATACGTTTGGGAGTTTCGAAAATAAGCAGGTAGTTACCAATCCGGACAACACACAAAACACGGTATTGCAAATGGCTGATACCCATCGGAATTATCTCTTTGGACGTTATAATTTTGGAATGGATTTTGAGATAAATAAATACAATTTCCTAACAGGTGCAGTCAATTTTGGAATACGAAATTCTAAGAACGTTCAGGAAAACTTTTTAACCCAAAACTATGTGGGTGGCAATTTGGTAAGGAATGCACTCAGAGAGACAAACACCAAGGATAATTCTAATTCTGTCGATGTCAGCTTAAACTACACTCGAACTTTTGAAAAGAAAGGGAAGGAAATCAGCTTACTTACCTTATACAGCAGAGACAATCGTGAGAATGCATTTGTAAACACGTTGTTTGAAGGGGATATGTCAACGATTGATTCAAGGCTTAAAAATGACAACCCAAGTAAAAATGAAGAGTTTACTGTTCAATTAGATTTGGTACAGCCATTGGGTAAAGAAGGAAATACTATACTGGAATATGGTGCCAAAAATATTCTTAGAAAAGCTATTTCAGACTTCGCCTATTTTCAAGCCGAAGGAGCAGATGGGGACTACGTGGAGAATCCAAATCCAAACTTGAGTAATCAGTTTAATTACGACCAAAATGTAACTGCTGGCTACGTTTCTTATACCGCCACTATTTGGGAAAAATATACAATCAAACCAGGGCTGAGATATGAGTACACTTCAATAAATGCTGATTTCAAATCCGAAACTGAGGCTAATATTCCTTCCTATGGTACCTTAGTGCCAAGTTTGAATTTGAGCAGAAAGCTTTCCAATGGCAACTTGTTGAAGGCGGCTTATAATAGAAGAATATCAAGGCCTTCGCTTAGGTATTTGAATCCAAATTTGGATGCTTCCAACCCACTTCAGGTTTCTCAGGGTAACCCAACCTTGAGTCCAGAATACACTGACAACTTTGAGCTTGGATACAGCACCTACATCAAATCAGCGATGTTGAGTTTTTCAACATTCTACAGAAATACTACCGGATCTATTCAGTCGGTAAGAACTGTTCAGGACGATGGTGTGATCTACACTTCTTACGACAATATCGGCCATGAGCAGGCAATTGGTGGAAGTATATTTACCAATATCAATATCAGTAATAAGTTCTCCTTAAATGGAAGCATTGACACTTACTATGCAATCCTGGACAATGGGTTAACTGATCCAAAATTTGCTGCTTACAATGAAGGTTTTGTGGTGAGTGGAAGAATGTTTGGAAATTACACCTTACCTAAAGATTGGCAGATCCAGTTATTTACGTTCGCCAGAGGCAAAAGTGTTCAGCTACAGGGAACTTCAGGAGGCTTTGCAGCTTACGGACTGAGTCTCAATAAGCAGTTCGATGAGAAAAGAGGAAGCATAGGATTCGGAGCTGATAATTTCTTGCAGAAAGAATTTAAAGTTAGAAATGAGATCATTACTCCTACCATCGTACAGAACAGTACCAATCTGATGCGTAACATGAACTTCAAGATTAATTTTAGCTACAGAATTGGTAAGCTGAGTGTTGATCAAAAGCCTAGAAAGAAGCGTTCTGTTTCGAATGACGATTTGAAAGGTGGAGGAGAAGCTAACACTGAGACCCAGCAGAATAAGTAATAAATGATGAGTACAGAATTGAAGTTGAAAATTTAATTCAAGTCTGTGCTTTTTCAAAAAATAGTAAGTAAATAGAAATAGTTTGGAACAAAAAAAAACCATCCTCAATAAAGGATGGTTTTTTTTGGTATTGGTCTTATTTTTTATAAGTGACTTCCTTAATTGCGGCGATTGTTCTTTTCACATTTGGAAGCGTTGCATCAATGTATGATGGGGAGTAGCTTAACGGAATATCCATGGAATTCACTCTGATAATCGGAGCATCCAAGAAATCAAATGCATATCTCTGAAAGTGATACGTCAACTCAGAAGATATTGCAGCCAGTGGGTTTGCTTCTTCCACGATGACTACTCTATTGGTTTTCTTTACCGACGCTACACAAGTGGCATAATCGATTGGGCGAACTGTCCGTAGATCAATTACTTCAGCTTCAATGCCCTCTTTTGAAATTTGCTCAGCAGCCTGAAGAGCTACTTTCATCATCTTTCCAAAAGAGATAATAGTTACATCTTTTCCTTTTCGTTTAATATCTGCTACTCCGATTGGCAATAAATATTCAGTCTCAGGTACTTCACCTTTGTCACTATACATAACCTCAGATTCCATAAAAATCACTGGATCTGGATCCCGTATTGCGGCTTTTAAAAGGCCTTTGGCATCGTATGGGTTGGAAGGAACGATTACTTTTAGCCCTGGAGTATTTGCAAACCAGTTCTCAAAGTTGGATGAGTGTGTTGCACCAAGTTGACCTGCATTTCCTGTAGGACCTCTAAATACAATCGGGACGCTATATGCTCCACCAGACATTGCTAGCATTTTTGCAGCAGAATTAATGATCTGATCAATAGCTACCAGAGAAAAGTTGAAAGTCATAAATTCAATGATCGGTTTCAAGCCATTCATAGCAGCGCCTACACCAAGTCCCGCAAATCCAAGCTCTGAAATCGGAGTGTCATAGACTCTGTCTGGTCCAAATTCATCAAGTAATCCTTGGGACACTTTATAAGCTCCGTTGTATTCGGCTACTTCTTCGCCCATTAAAAAGACACTTTTATCACGTCTCAGTTCTTCGGATAATGCCTCTCTAAGGGCTTCACGAAATTGTATTTCTCTCATTAGTTTTTGACTAAATTTTGGCTTGTAAAAATAGAAAGGAATTGTCCAAAAGCAAAAATTAGTAGTGCTTTATCCCTAATTCCTTAGCCTAAATAGATGGTTTTAGAGTTTACGAATTCTAAAATCCCATATCTGCTCAATTCTCGACCATATCCTGATTTTTTGATTCCTCCAAAAGGCAAGTGAGGATCAGAAGCTACCATTGAATTAATGAATACTGCTCCACTTTCAATTTTACTGGCAACTTCATCCGCTTTCTGAAGATCTCTTGACCAAACTGAAGCACCCAAACCGAATTCTGAATCATTTGCCAGAGCGATAGCTTCGTCTGCATCTTTGACTTTATACATCGAAGCAACTGCGCCAAATAACTCTTCGGAGTACGCTGGTGCTTTTTTTGGAATAGAGGCTAGAATAGTAGGTTTAAACAGCGCTGAATCGGTATCAGGAGCTTTTCCTCCGTAAAGTATTTTGGCACCTGCCGCTGCAGACTTGAGTACCTGCTCATATAGTTCTTGTGCCAAATCAGGTCTTGCCATACAGGCATAATCTGAATTTTCGTCAAATGGATCACCTTGCTTCAGGCGCTTCAACTCTTCAGTGAAAAGTGAAACGAACTGATCGTAAACTTCTTCTTCTATGATAAATCGCTTGGCAGCGATGCAACTTTGACCAAAATTGATCATTCTGGACTTCACAGCAGTTTTGGCCGCTTCTTCTATATCAGCATCTTTTAGCACGATGAAGGGATCACTTCCGCCAAGTTCTAGCAATGATTTTTTAATATGTTCTCCGGCAGTTGCAGCCACAGAAGCTCCCGCTTGTTCGCTGCCAGTGAGTGTCACCGCTTTTATAGTTGGATCAGCTATTAATTTATTGGTAGCATCAGAGTCTATGAGAAAACTCTGGAAAGCTCCTTCGGGAAATCCTGCATTCCTAAACACTTGCTCAATAGCTAAACTGCACTGTGGGACGTTGGAAGCGTGTTTTAGAATTCCAACGTTGCCGGCCATTAGCGTAGGAGCAGCAAATCTAAATACTTGCCAGAAAGGAAAATTCCATGGCATTACTGCTAAAATAATTCCCAAAGGCTGATGAAGGACTTTTGCTTTTTTTCCGTCAGGTAATTGAATTGGCTCATCCCTCAAAAAAATTTCCGCATTATTAGCATAATATTCGCACACCAACGTACACTTATCCACCTCGGAAAGTGACTCTTTCATGACTTTACCCATTTCTAGAGAAATTGTTCTAGCGTACTTCTGGCGATTTACAGTTAGTTCATTGGCTGCTTTTTTCATCAGAACTGCCTTTTCTTTAAAGGGTACATTTTTCCAAGACATAAAGCAGGAATTTCCAATAGCCACTTTAGCGTCTATTTCCTTTTGGGTGGGCGCGTCAAATTCTTCGAGTGTTTCTCCAGTGTATGGATTTATGGATTTTACTTTTTTCATTTTTCTATAGGTTTTCCCTCTTCCTTCCAGGCCGTAATGCCACCTGCCAAAGAATAAGTAGTTTTAAATCCAGCTGCATTCATCATCTCAACTGCTTTGTCCGATCTTCCACCTGCTTTGCAGTAGACGAGATAAGTTTTGTTTTTATCTAGCTTTTGGATTTCTGATTTGAAACTGCTATTCATAAAATCAATGCTTTTTGCACCTTTAATTTTTCCTTCAGCCACTTCTTGGGGGGTTCTTACATCAAGAATTACAACAGATTTTTGGTCTTTTGAAATGTTATTAAACTCCTTCACATCGATTTTATTCAACGTTGACGTTTGAGCATTAGAAGCGCCTAGATATAGGATAGCAACTAGGGCGGAGAGAATTAGTTTTTTCAGGATATTCATGGAAGGAAGATTTGATCTGAAGGTTTGAGCTAGCATATTGTGAATAATATTTAACAAGTATAAAAACAAATGTCCACTAAAATCGCACTCATTTCTGATTCTCACAGTTATATTGACCACAAAACTCTCTCCTATCTTGAAGAAGTGGACGAAATATGGCATGCTGGGGATATCGGGGATTTCAATGTAATGGAAGATTTACCTAAAGGCAAAGAAATCAGGGCGGTTTTTGGCAATATTGATGATAACAATATTCAAGAGCGTTATCCGGAATGGCAGGAGTTTACCTTGTCGGGAGTAAAAGTGCTGATGACGCATATAGGGGGAAAGCCTCCTCGATACGCTACTGGGGTAAAAAAGAGAATTCGGGAATCCACGCCTAATCTGTTTATCTGTGGACATTCTCATATTTGCAAGGTAGAGTATGATAAGGAGATGAATTGTCTCTATATGAACCCCGGAGCAATTGGGCAACATGGGTTTCACGTCATACGCACCTTGTTATTATTTGAATTGAATGCAGGGAAAATCCAAAATCTCCGCGTCGTGGAATTGGGTAAAAGAGGGAAGATTTATTCGTGAAGTGTTTCTGTTCTTAGTGACCAGTGATGAGTCTCAGTGATCAATGGTGATAGATGATCAGACTACGTTCCGATTGTTGCAGAATTGACTGCTATTGCCACAGCTTTCCATTATCTTATTTTGTGTCAGTCTAGTGATTCAATTAAATTTTCTAACTCACTTTTACAAAAAAAAGGCGGTCAATTGACCGCCTTTCCTGCTTTTATAAGTAAATGCTTATTTAGCAAAAGACTTTTTTAATTCCTCAACATCCACGTTTTTAATAATTGGCTGTGCAGACAATTGTTTAATTTTGATTACTCTGGTGTTCTGAGCAAGTCTTTTTCTTTTTAGTTTTCTCTTTAGCGTTGTTACTGCCATGGTCGTATATTTTTAATAGTATTGTTTCGAAACGAGTCGCAAAAGTAATGAATGATTTTTATTTAGCCTAAAGATACTCAGATAAAATTGAGACCATGGGTTTATTTAAAGGAGGATTGAACGAGGGCAAGCGCATTTAGAGTAACGTGAATTTTGAGAAAGGACAGTAAGATTCTTCCATAATTTGACTGTTTAAAGACATCTTAAATTTCTACCTTCGCGGTCTAACTTACTTTAACTGATTCATGCAAAAGCCAAGTTTGCCAAAAGGAACACGGGATTTCGGCCCAATTCAGATGTCGAGAAGAAATTACATTCTGAACACCATCAGGGAAACCTTTCAACTTTTCGGCTATCAACAGATTGAGACACCTGCCATGGAAAACCTGGCTACATTGACAGGTAAATATGGCGATGAAGGTGATCAATTGGTTTTTAAAGTTTTGAATAGTGGAGATTATTTGAAGAAGGTGAGTTGGGAAGATCTTAAAGCAGGCTATCAGCCTACGCTCTGTAAAGTGTCAGAAAAAGGTCTACGTTATGATCTTACGGTCCCCTTTGCACGGTATGTGGTTATGAATCGAAATGATATTACTTTTCCATTTAAGCGTTTTCAGATACAGCCTGTGTGGAGAGCGGATCGACCACAACGCGGAAGATATCGGGAGTTTTATCAGTGTGATGCAGATGTGGTGGGAACAGATAGTTTGCTATGCGAAGCAGAAATCATAGTGATGATTCGTAGGGTTTTTTCAGATTTGAAGTTGAATGATTACAGCATCAAATTGAATAATCGAAAAATTTTAATTGGGGTTTCTGAAGCAATTGGTGAAAAGGGGAATGAGTCTACATTATGTGTAGCAATTGATAAGTTGGATAAAATCGGTTGGGAAAAAGTCAAAGAGGAATTGGCTGAGCGAGGATTTTCTGTCGAGTCTATAGAAAAGCTTGTGCCGCTCGTGAATCTGGAAACTGATCTGGAGGGGAAACTGAGTTTTTTAAAAGAATTTCTTTGCAGTAGTGAAATTGGACTTCAAGGGGTGCGCGAATTGGAGGAAGTGTTTGCATTATTAAATGGCATGGGTGAACCTCTGGATTTTGTTAATTTTGATATTATGCTTGCGCGGGGACTTTCTTATTATACAGGAGCAATTTTTGAAGTTAAAGTGAACCATGTGTCCATAGGATCCGTCAGTGGAGGTGGTCGATATGATAATTTGACGGGAGTATTTGGGTTGTCAGGTGTGTCTGGAGTAGGCTTTTCTTTTGGAGTGGATCGTTTGTATGATGTGCTGGAGGAACTGGATTTGTTTCCGGATGACAGTATTCAGAGCACTAAAATCCTGTTGACTCATTTTGACCAAAGCGCATTTGTCTATGCCTTGGGCTTAATGAAAAAATTCAGGGCAGCTGGAATAAAAGCAGAACTCTATCCTGATCTGACAAAAATGAAAAAGCAACTGGATTTTGCTTCAAAAAAATCAATTCCATTTGTTGGGATTTGCGGAGATTCAGAGATTGAGGCAAACTTAATCGCTTTCAAAAATCTAGAAACGGGAGCTCAGGAATCTATACCTATAGAAGAGGCAATCGAGAGATTAAAATAAGTTAATTTGTATATCCGCAATTACACCAGTAAAAGACAAAAAGCGAGGTAATTAATGGTAATCACTAGCATAGCCGGCACTTAGGTCACCCGACATTTATGCTGAGCTTTCCGAAGTAACGGTCTTCCCGCCAAGTATCCAAAGAACATAAGGTTACCGGCACAATTCCGTATACTCAGATAAGTTATTGTGAATATCCGCTTTTCTGCCAGTAAGGAGTCAAAAGCATCAAAAGATTTGGTAAACTCAGAGATTGACGCCACTTCGGTCTTCCGTCACTCGTGCTGAGCTTGTCGAACCATCGGTCTTGCAGTCAGTTAATCAAAGAAACTACGGCTACTGGTAAAGTAGCGGATAATCGTATAAGTTATAAATCACAATTGTAAAGAAGATCTTAATAAAAAAAATATGTTTGATATCATGAGCATGATGGGCAAAGTAAAAGAAGCTCAAGCAAAAATTAAAGAAACTCAGGCCAAGTTAGTACACCTTACTGCTACGGGAGAATCTGGAGCTGGCTTGGTAAAGGTCACTGTAAATGGTGATCGAAAATTGGTAAATATAGAATTCGATGAGTCTTTGCTTAATCCAAACGATAAAGAAATGCTCAGCGATTTGATCGTAGCAGCAACCAATATCGCCATGGATTCTATTGACACTAGAATAAAAGCAGAAATGAAATCTGCCACTGAGGGTTTGATGCCAAACATCCCGGGAATGGACCTTGGAGCTATGTTTGGATGAGTTCCTGCGCTATCGTCATATTGAATTTCAATGGGGAAGAAATGTTGAAGACGTTTCTTCCTTCTGTTTGTGCCCAAAGTAGTTTTGATATTTGGATCATTGACAATGCAAGCACAGACTCATCGATTGACTTTTTATCGCGCTCGTATCCAGATATTTCGGTTGTCAAACTCGATGAAAATTATGGATTTGCAGGAGGTTATAATCTAGGTTTAGCCCAAGTTTTGTCTACCTATGCCTACTATATATTAGTGAATTCAGACGTAGCGGTCTCTTCCAACTGGGATAAAGATTTGATTTCCTGGATGGATTCTAATCCATTGTATGGCGCACTACAGCCAAAGATTCTGAGTTGGAAAAATCCTGATAGATTTGACTATGCAGGAGCTGGTGGAGGGTTTTTGGATGGATATGGATATCCATATTGTAGAGGTAGGATTTGGGAAACTATAGAAGAAGATCATGGTCAATACAACGATTTCATTGATGTAGACTGGGCTTCAGGAGCTTGTATGGTGGTAAGAGTAAAAGTTTTTAACGAAATGAATGGTTTTGATGCACGTTTTTTCGCCCATATGGAGGAGATAGATCTCTGCTGGAGAATGCGAAGGGCAGGTTGGAAAATAGGATATCAGGGTTCCGTTAGCGTATTCCATCTTGGTGGAGCGACGCTGGATAGGGCAAGTGCGCAAAAACTATATCTCAATATTCGCAACAGTCTACTCATGAACTTCAAAAACGAACGCAGGGATAAATTTAGAAAGGTGTTTTTAGTAAAATGGATTTTAGAAAATAGTGCCGCTTTGCACTATTTGATGAAAGGGGATAAAAAATACTATTCAGCCATAAAATCAGCCTATAAAGATTTTAAAGAAATGAAACATTCGCTTAAAAGGAGTGCTCCAATTTTAAGTGGAAGAAAGGAAATAACTAGAAAGGGAAAGGATGGATTAGTGTTTATGGAATGGAAGTTGAAAGGGAAAAAATACTACTCCCAACTTTAATCAAATAAAACAGGGTTATTTTGCTTTCTGAAATACTTACGGATTTTCATCGTCATTGCCATGGATACGTAGATTATCACAGGAGACCCCATCGTAATAAATGAGGCATAAATGAAGAAAAGTCTGATACTATCAATTGGAAAGTTTAATTTTTCACCCAATTTCGAGCAAACGCCGAATGCTCTTTCTTCAAAAAATAGTTTAAGTTTCTCCATGATCATTAATAGTTGGTTAGGGAAGTGTAAAATTACTGAAATGTATCTAAAATTAATAAATTACAATGGTAGATCAATTGTTTAATTATTTATCCTCCTTATTTCTCATCTCCATTCTTTTCATTTGTTGTGCCGCAATACCAAATGATACTAAGGAATTCTTGGAAGATGCCAAAGTTACTCCATCCAAGTTGATTTTTGTGAGAGATTCCGTCAGCTTTGAATTATCCGGCACCATTCCCATCGAATCAATTTTGGTGCCTAAAAACCCTCACCTTAAACTAGTTCTAAAATCTTCAGATGATTCTAGAATTTTTGAAAATATAGAGCTCGTAAAGAAGGTAGCAGAATACAGCTATCGTCAAGATTTTTTATTTGCCTATGAAGATTGGATGGAGGGGGCATATTTGGAACTTCAGTTGACTTACGGAAAGAAAAACCTTGACTCTCCAAGTGAAAAGAAGGTGCTAGCAAGAGGTGTGATTACAACTCCATTGATGGCTAAAGTGGGCAAAGTACATCCTGATGAGCCCATTCCTCAAATTGGATTATACCTGCCTACAGGGGCAATGGATATTGACCTTACCCGGAGCAAGACATTTTTGCTGGATTTTGCGGCAGGTTCTTCAGAATTTAAAATGAGCTCCTCTAATCAAAAATCCTTGGATGAACTCAAGAAATTCATTACCGAAAATTCTTCTATTTCCTCTTTTAAAATTACAGGTGTACAGTCTCCTGAGGCCGCTGAGGGGGAAAATAGTAAACTTGGTCTGGATCGAGCGATGGCTGTGAAGGAAATGTTGTCCAAATCTTCGCTATTAATGAGAGATAGTCTTACAGAGGTAAAGTCTCGTTGGCATGACTGGTTTGATTTTAGACTATTGCTTAGGGAGTATGACAAGATCTCCACCAGCAGAAAGGATCAACTTTATAACGTACTTACAGATGGAAATAACTATGATGCCCAATCTGAAGAGTTGAAGAAAGTGCCTGGATTCACTCAAGTATCCAGAGATCTGTACCCGCAACTTCGCTCAGTCAAAATAGAGGTGGTGGCAAGGCCATTGCCCGGGCTAAATCAATCTCAGGCGATATTTCTCAAAAAGTCACTTGGAGAAAATAGTGCTTCTTCAGAATTAGATATTTCTGATTGGGCTATTGCAGGAGAGACTACACCTCGCTTGGATGATAAATCTGAAATCTACAGTAAAATGACTGAGCTTTTCAGATCTGCCTTACCATATAATAACCTGGCGGTGGTAAAAATGCGTCAGGCACAACAAACCTTAAATCAAACTTTAAAAGATTCTCTTTGGCTACAGGCTAAAAACTTGCTTTATCAGGCATCTAAGATAGAGTCAAACCCGTACATTCTACACAATCAAGGTCAGATAATGGTGTTGCAGGGAAAATCGTGGGAAGCATATAAGAAGCTTTCCGAGGCTTCAGTGATGACAAGAAACGAAGATTTTCTTATACGAAATGAGAGTTTGAGAGGGGCATTAGATATTTTGAGGGGTGATTATAAATTAGCGACTTTACGTTTCAATTATGATTACTCAGATTCCAAAGATTTTTTCAATAAGGGACTTGCCTATTTTCTTGCCGAGGATTATGCAAATGCCAGTTTATCTTTTGAAGAATCGGTAGTTGCGGGTAGGAATTACGGTTATGGATTTTATGGCTTAGCATTGGTGGCTGCCCAGAGTGGACAGGAGGAAATTGCAATCATTCAATTGTACAAAGCCATTCATTCCAGTGAGGTACTTTACCAAAAGGCACTGGTTGATCCAATTTTTGAAGAATTAAGAAAATCTGATGAGTTTTTCCAGATTTTTAAACCCTCTTCCTGAGTGACGTAAAGCAAAAAGAATATGACCAACGGTAAAGTAAAATTTTTATAAAAGTCAAAATAAATCAATAATATTTTTGTAAATCCATTTTAAAAAGTAAGTTGATTGCTTCTAAAGGGTTATTCACATGTAAAATTTTGGCATTTTTAAATTAACAGAATGTTAAATTCTCGTTATTTTTTGATTTGTGATTGAGAATCTTTAACATTGACGGTTGATACAAAGTCAATACTATAATTTAACCCAAAATATTTGCCTATGATCTATTTTACTTAGGAAAGTGCCTCCCCTCGAAAAGCATTTATTTTGCTTTCAAACCTATCGGTTTCTATTGTCTGGTACTACACTACCAAGGTTTAATTCCTTCTGAATTTCATTAAAAAAGTTGATTCATATAGGAATTACTATGCGTGAATTCGCAATCGATTGCAAAACAATCCAAAACAAGTAGTTAAGATTAATCTTGTTACCCAATCTATTTATGTTTATGAAAAATATTTACAAAAGTCTAAGTGCACTTCTTGTGCTCCTAGTACTCTCCAGTGCAGCTGCCTTCGCGCAACAAGCTATTACTGGTACAGTATTGGACGAATATGATGTAGGACTTCCTGGTGTTACTGTCTTGATAAAAGGCACAACCATAGGTACAGCTACAGATATTGATGGTAAATACGCCATCAACGTGCGTAACGGTAATTCCGTATTGGTATTCTCTTTCATTGGATATTCTCCAATAGAGCAAACCGTAGGCACTAGAAGTATTATTGATTTGAAAATGGCGCCTGATGAGCAGACTCTTTCAGAGATGATCGTTACTGGTTACACCATTGATAGTAGAAGAGAGACTACGGGTGCTATTGCAACTGTTGACTCCAAAGATTTGGCTGTTATTCCAACTGGAAACGTTGAGCAGGCCCTCCAAGGTCGTGTTTCTGGTGTTACAGTAATTACGAACGGTCAGCCAGGTACTTCCTCTATTATTAGAGTTCGTGGATTTGGTGCATTTGGTGGTAATCAGCCTCTATATATAGTGGATGGTGTGCCAGTAGGTTCTACAGATTTCCTTAATCCAGACGACATTGCTTCTACCACAGTATTGAAAGATGCTGCAGCAGCATCTATCTATGGCGCTAGAGCAGCCAGTGGTGTGATTATCTACACTACCAAAAGAGGTAGCAGAGGCAAGCAGAAATTGACTGTTGATTACAACGGTATGTATGGTGTCACTACTCCAGGTACAGGCATCGCAATGATGAATCCTCAGGATCAGGCTAATTACACTTGGCTAGCTGAGAAAAATGCTGCAGCTGCTGAAAAAAGAGATCCTAATTATAGCCATCCACAGTTCGGAACTGGCCCAACTCCAGTGTTGCCATATTACATTAACGTAGGTGGTGCAACAGGTGTCGCTGGTCCATTCTCAGAAGCTCAATTGGCACAGGAAGCTGCTAAATACAATGTTGATGCTTCTAAAGGTCCAGTTTATCAATTGGTTAGAGCAAATACTGGCCAAGGTACTCAGTGGTACGATGCAATCACTAGAAATGCTCCTTTGAACAGACATTCATTGGGAATCAATGGTGGATCTGAGACAAGCAGATTTTATGTTGGTTTAGGTATTCAGGATCAGGCAGGTATCTTAATTAATAACAGCTTCAGAAGAATGACCTTCAGAGCTAACTCTGAGTTTGATGTCTCAAAGAGAATTAGAATCGGAGAAAACTTCCAAGCAACCTACAGAAGAGCGTTAGGGATCTCTGGCGGTAGCGGTGGACAAGGTGTGGCACAAGATGAGAACTCAATTTTGGGTGCATTCCGTATGCCAACTATCATTCCTATATATGATGAATTCGGTGGTTATGCCGGTACTGCTGCAAGTGGTTTCAACAACCCAAGAAACCCAGTTGCAGAAAGAGATGCTCTTGTAAACAACAGAAGTTTCAACGCCAATATTTTTGGTAACGTATATGCGGAATTTGATATCATCGACAATTTGACCTTTAGAACTTCTATTGGTGGTCAATATGATAATTATTATTTCTATAATTATAATAGAAGGTCTTATGAGAACTTGGAAAATAACTCAGCATTTGGTTATGGCGAAGGTTCAGGATATAATTTTTCTTGGACATTCACCAATACACTTGCCTATAAGAAGACATTTGACAAGCATGCGCTAGATTTCTTGGTAGGTATGGAATCTTTGAACACTGGATCAGGTAGATATATTGATGCTTCCGGGCAAAACCCTTTCTCTCAAGATCCAGATTACATTACTATCTCCAATCTTCCTGTCTCTACTAGACAAGTGAATTCAGGACTTTACCGTGGAGTCAACTTCTATTCTGTTTTTGGTAGATTTAACTATGCTTACAATGACAAATATCTTTTCTCTGCTGTAGTAAGACGTGATGGATCTTCAAGGTTCGGTGCTAACTCAAGATTTGGAGTTTTCCCGGCATTCTCCGCAGCTTGGAGAGTTTCATCAGAGAGTTTCCTCTCTGGAGCCACTTGGCTTGACGAATTGAAAATCCGTGGTGGTTGGGGACAAATGGGTAACTCTAATAACGTAGACCCAAATAACCAATATTCTTTGTTTGGTGGCGACATCGGAGCTTCTTCTTATGATATTTCCGGATCAAACTCATCTGCGGTAATAGGTTTCAGAAGAACTAGAATTGGTAACCCTAACGCTAAGTGGGAAACTGCAGAAACTTCAAACATTGGTTTCGACGGTACACTTTTCAATGGTAGAGTAGATTTCATCTTTGACCTTTGGAGAAAGACAACCAAAGATTTGCTTTTCCAAGTGCCAATTCCAGCTACAGCAGGTTATAATGCCTCAGCTCCTGCGGTTAACATTGGAGAAATGCTCAATCAAGGTGCTGATTTATTAGTTGCAGTGAAAGGAAATCTTTCTAGCGAATTCACATATGAATTGTCGGTAAACGGAAGTCTTTTGAAGAATGAAATTGTTTCTTTAGCTCCAGGCTTGACAGTGATTACATCTGCTAATCCATCTTACAGAGGTATTGAACCAATTAGAAACCAAGTTGGCGAGTCACTTTCCTCTTTCTTCGGATATGAGGTTGAAGGCTTATTCAGTTCTGCTGAAGATGTTGCCACTCATGCTACTCAAGAAGATGCAGGTGTAGGTCGCTTCAAATACAGAGATGTTAACGGACGTGATACTGACGGTAATCTTACTGGTAAAGCCGATGGTAAAATTGATACAGACGATAGAAAAATCTTGGGAGCTCCAATTCCTAAATTCACAGGTGGATTAAACTTCACAGTGGGTTACAAGGGGTTTGATCTTTCAGCTTATCTATATTCTTCTCTTGGTAATGAGGTTTGGAATCAGTCTAAATGGTTTACTGACTTCTACTCTACCTTTGAAGGAGCTGCAACATCTGAGCGTTTGAAAGGTGCATGGACTCCACAAAATTTGGGTGCAACCATTCCAATTGTTGAAAAAGCTGCAAACTTCTCTACTTCAAGTGTTGGAAATTCTTTCTATGTGGAAGATGGATCTTATTTGAGACTACAGAACATAACGTTAGGTTACACCCTTCCCGCAGATCTTTTGGAGAGATGGAAATTACAGAGATTAAGAGTGTTCGCTTCTGCTAACAACTTATTCACTATAACAGGCTACGAAGGACTTGATCCTGCTGTAGGTGGTAACGCTGATTTAACTTTTGGTGTAGACGTAGGTAACTACCCAGTTACCAGAGGTTATACTGTAGGTTTAAATCTTAGCTTCTAAGGTTAACATTTGATTAAAAATCGAGTTATAGAAACTATAATTGATTAAAAACATGAAAAATATAAAATTAAAAATCGGCGCGCTATTGGCATCTACAGTAATGTTGGTGGCAGTGAGTTGTAGCGATGATTTCCTTAATGTGGCTCCAACCGGTCTGTTGGCCGAAGCACAGCTTACATCCCTAGCGGGTTTGGATGCATCGTTGATCGCCGCATACTCTCAGGTAAATGGTAGAGGTCAAAGAATGGCTTCTCCCTCCAACTGGGTATGGGGAAGTATTCGTGGTGGTGATGCCAACAAGGGTACTGACCCGGGTGATTTTAACACTATAAATGATATCCAGAAATTTCAGAATAATGCGACTAACGTCAATATTCTTGAAAACTGGCAAGGCCTATACGAAGGAATTGCAAGGGCAAACAACGTATTGAGATTACTTGTAAATAAAGGTCCAGATGTAACTGATGCCGATGCGGTAAGATTAACTGCTCAGGCAAGATTCCTTAGAGGACACTATTACTTTCAGCTAAAAAGGAATTATAATAATACTCCTTACGTAGATGAAACAGTGGATTACGGAACTGGTTTGGAAGATGTAATCAACAACGTAGATCTTTGGCCATTGATTGAGGCGGATTTCAAATTCGCTGCTGACAATCTTGATGCAACTCAACCACAGGTAGGTAGAGTGAACTCTTGGGCTGCCAAAGCTTATCTTGCTAAGACATACTTATATCAAGATAAATTCGGTGATGCAAAAACCTTATTCACCGATGTGATTGACAATGGTGTCACTAGTAATGGGTTGAAATATGGTTTGTTGGATTATTATGGCAACTTGTATAGAGGCGCATATGACAACAGTCTGGAATCTGTTTGGGCATACCAAGCTGCTGCAGGTACGGGATCTGTAAATAATGCTAACCCTGAGTTTGACTTGAACAATCCATACAACTCTGCCGCACCTGGCGTTTGTTGTGGATTCTTTGCACCTAGCTTTACATTTGTAAATTCATTCAGAACTGACGCTAATGGTCTTCCATTGCTTGACGAATCTTATAACACTATGGCTAACTTGGTAAAGAATGATATGGATCTTGCGATCACTGATCCATTTACAATTGATCAGAGACCAATCGATCCAAGAGTAGATCACTCAGTAGGTAGAAGAGGTATTCCATACTTGGATTGGCAGAATCACCCGGGTGCATCTTGGATCAGACAGCAATCTTTCTCAGGCCCTTATTCTGTTAAGAAATATGTTTATTCTAGAACTGAAGTTGGAACCTTCCAAGATAACAGTACTTGGACTCCAGGATATACAGGAATTAACGTTAACGTAATTCGTTTTGCTGATGTGCTTTTAATGGCTGCTGAAGCAGAAGTCGAAACTGGTGGATTGGAGAAAGCTAGGACTTATGTAAATAGAGTTCGTACTAGAGCAATGAATTCAAATGTTGAGAAACTTGATGGTTCAGGACCAGCAGCTAATTACAAAGTTGGATTGTATACTGCTCCATGGGCTGATCCAGTTGTTGCTAGAAAGGCAGTTCGTTTCGAGCGCAAAGTAGAGTTAGGAATGGAAGGTCATAGATTCTATGATCTTGTTAGATGGGGAACTGCCACTGAAGAGTTAAATGCTTACCTTAATTTTGACGGAGCTATATTAATCAACGCTTTAGGGTCAGCTAGCTACACTGACAAATATGCTATTCTTCCACTTCCTCAAAACCAAATTGACTTGGTTGGATCTGATATATTGATTCAGAATCCAGGATATTAAGGATTAATATTAATTTAGCATCAAGGGGAAGCAATTTGCTTCCCCTTTTTTTATGCTACTTTAGCTCCGTGCTTTCCTCGGGACGAGCTAATTTTAGCTCTTCTCAACTACCTAATTATCCTATTATGAAGCGTGTTTTATCCTGTCTCACAATCATTATTCTTTTTGCGATCAGCTCTTGTAATAATGAAACCACCTTATTTAAATTAATACCTGCAGGTGAATCAGGGATTGATTTTAATAATGAGATTCTTGAGACGGATTCTTTCAACATTCTCACGGATGAATATATTTTTAATGGAGCTGGAGTTTCAGTAGCTGATTTTGATAATAATGGTTTACCAGACATATTTTTTACCGGAAATCAAGTTTCCAATAAGCTGTATCTTAATCTTGGTGACTTTAAATTCAATGACATTTCCTTGGAAGCGGGAATTTCTGCCAAAGATAATTGGTGCACAGGCTCAGTGGCAGTTGATATTAATGGAGATGGGCTAATGGATATTTATGTGGCTACCGCAATGAAGACCGGTCCTGGGCAACGCAAAAATTTACTTTTTGTGAATCAGGGAGCAAATGCGGATGGAGTGGTGACATTTGAAGAAATGGCAGAAAGCTATGGTATTGCTGATTCAGGAAATGCAATGGGAGCTGCCTTTGTAGATTATGATTTGGATGGAGATTTGGATTTATACGTCCTTAATAATGAGCAGAGTAAAATCACTCCAAGCAATTATCGTGAAAAGATCACTGATGGCACTGCCATCAACAACGATAAGTTCTATAGAAACAATGGTGATGGTACCTTCACAGATATAACGATTGAGGCTGGAATCACTATAGAAGGATTTGGTCTAGGGCTTTTAATAGCAGATCTAAACAATGATGGGTGGCCTGATATACATATCAGCAACGATTATATCACCAATGATTTATTATATATAAATAATCAAGACGGCACCTTCACAAACAATTCCGGTGCCCTTCTCAGACATCAGAGTCAATTTTCGATGGGTGCAGATATTTCTGACTTTAATAATGACGCCATGCCTGATATTCTAACGTTGGATATGCTCGGCGAGGGAAATTATCGCAAGAAAACTACGATAAGTCAAAACACTTATCAATCTTATTTGAGCAACGAGCAATGGGGCTATGAGTATCAATATGTAAGGAACATGCTTCACATGAACAACGGTGCAGGTCTCCCTTTTAGTGAAATCGGAATGATGGCAGGGGTTTATCAAACTGATTGGAGCTGGTCTCCTCTTTTTGGCGATGTTGACAATGACGGTTACAGAGATTTGCTCGTTACCAATGGATTTCCCCGCGATATTACCGATAAGGATTTCGCAAACTATCGAGCAGATGTAGGAGGTATCGCTTCTACTCGTCAGCTTCTTGATTCTATTCCAATAGTTAAAATTCCAAATTATGCGTTTCGTAATAATGGAGATCTAACCTTTACCGACGCTGGAATTAGTTGGGGATTAGACAAACCTTCCTTTTCAAATGGCGCTGCATTTGTAGATTTGGACGGAGATGGCGACCTAGACTACGTAGTAAATAACATAAATGATCCGGCATTTATTTTTGAAAATACGCTAGAAAAGGATTCTGGGAAAAATAATTTTATTCGTGTCAAACTAAAAGGTCCAAAGTTCAATTCTCAAGGTCTGGGTGCAAAAATAGTTCTCACGCTCAATGACAGCTCTGTACTTTTTCAGGAGCAACAAACTGTACGTGGCTACATGTCCTCAATAGATGAAGTGGTACATTTTGGAATGGGGACTGCCAAGAAGGCAAAGGAGTTAGTGGTGATTTGGCCTGACGGGAAAAAAAGTATCATCAAGGATGTTCAGGCCAATGAATTCATCAGCTTTCCCTATGATGAAAGTTCTCCATCAGAGTCAAAGGTGGCTATTTTAGCTTTTCCTAGCGCTAATCCACTATTTAAAGAAGTTGCTGCGCAAAAAGGATTAGACTACAGCCATCAGGAAGAAGACAAAATTGACTTCTACGTACAGCGGGTGATCCCCCACAAACTAACTCAATATGGTCCTAGTCTAGCGAGTGGTGATGTGAACGGAGACGGATATGAGGATATTATAGTTGGATCCGCATCAGGTTACACTCCACAACTTTTTCTTCAAAATCAATCTGGAGAATTTTCCGGTAAGAATCTCTTGCCAGAGGGCACCGAATTCTATGAAGAAATGGGAATGTTGCTTTTTGATTTAGACAATGATGGTGACTTGGATTTGTATTTGGTAGGAGGGAGTAATGAGTTTCCCAAAGAGTCAACGGAATATACAGACCGTATCTATTTGAATGATGGGAAAGGCAATTTTTCATTGGATACTGGCTTCTCCACTATTAAAGCTAGTGGTTCTACTGTCCGTGGAGCAGATTTTGATGGCGATGGAGCATTAGACTTATTTGTAGGTGGTCGTACACCTTACGCCGAATACCCAATGCCAGAGAAAAGTTTTCTGTTGAAAAATGTGAATGGACAGCTTCAGGATGTGACCAAGGAGATTGCTCCAGAGCTTGAGCGAATTGGGATGGTGACAGATGCTCTTTGGTCCGACGTCGATTTGGACGGGCAGGTGGATCTTGTCGTAGTTGGTGAGTTTATGGCTATTACTATTTTTAAAAATGAAAACGGAAAATTCTCAAAAATGCAGAATACTGGTTTGGAGAATTACCTTGGCTGGTGGAATTCAATTTCTTCAGGTGACTTTGACCAAGATGGAGATACAGATTTTGTAGTGGGCAATCTAGGTGAAAATAACTCTCATCATCCATCTGCGGAAAGACCGGTGAAAGTTTACGCCAAGGATTTTGACAATAATGGAAGCATAGATCCGATTTTCTTTGCCTATTACAAAGATAGAGAAGGGAATTATCAATCGTTTCCCAGTAATTTTTGGGGTGATCTCAATGGGCAAAGTACACTTTTTAGGAGAAAATTTGATCGATATAAAAAATACGCTTTAAGCACTGAGAGCACTATTTTTTCAGACGAAGAGAAGAAAGATGCTATGATATTAGTAGGCAATTATGATAAGTCGGCCTATGTGGAAAATTTAGGAAATGGACAGTTTAAATTATCTAGACTTCCTTCTTTATCGCAAATTGCTCCAGTGAATGGGTTGATTACTGATGATGTGAATGGAGATGGATTGTTGGATGTCGTGATGATAGGTAATGATTATGGCAATGAAATTTTTGTGGGAAAGCTTGATGCACATTTGGGATTGGTTCTCATCGGGGATGGGAAAGGTGGTTTTGCCTCCTTATCACCCATAGAAAGTGGCTTCGTCGTGCCAGGAGACGGTAAGGCTTTAATAAAAGTAACTTCATCAGAAGGAAAATCACTTTTGGTAGCTTCTCAAAACAGGGGTAAACTATTAGCTTTTGAAAGTGCTAAATCTTCCTCTCTATTACTACGTTACCTTCCAGGTCAGGAAGTGATGGCGGTTGTGTTGACCATGGTAGATGGTAAAAAACAACGTATAGAAACAAGCTTGGGAGCTGGATTTCTCTCCCAGTCCGGAAGAGAAATCCTAGTTCCAAAAGATATAAAGGCAATTGATTTAATTGATTACAAAGGGAAAACTACCTCTTTGGAGTTGAGTAATCTACACTAATCAGGTATATAACTCTCCTGCTTTGGCTTCACAGATATCCTGCATTAGGATAGCAACTTTAGTAGTAACGTCCTTTAAATATTTCCGTCCTTTTTCAGCGGAGGATTTTTTTGGATTACCAATTCCTGTGTCTTCTGTCACCTCTGACCATTTCCGTTCTGACCAAGCCCATTTTTCACGGATTCCTTTGATCTTAGACTTTTTCTCTTTGCCTTCCCCGGCTTGTTCAAGTGGTAGCACTAGCTCAGGATGAAGGTGCATGATAATAGAAGTTTCCATTTCATCCGCATGGTCGCCAGCCTCTTCAAAATAGGAAGTTTTGTCTAAGGCTTGAAACCAGTTGCAGGTGAAGAGCATCATTTCAGGAAATTTTAGACCCAGCTCTCTGAGCATGGTCTTAAAATCGTTGCCTCCGTGGCTATTTACTATCAATAGTTTTTTTGTGCCTTGTCTATCCAGTACTGTAATAATATCGCTCAACATCATCAGCTGCGTGGAAGGATTGAGGTTAATATCCAGGTAAATGTCGGACTGACCTGTGTTTACTCCAAAAGGAATTGTCGGAAGTACAGTGACGTTTGCGCCATTTTCCCATGCTTTTTTTCCTGCCATCTCCGCTACTGCATCAGCTTCATATACGTCTGTACCATAAGGCATATGATAATTATGAGCTTCTGTAGCTCCCCATGGCAAAACTGCTAACTCAAACCTGTGATTTTTAAGGTTTTTCCAATTTGACTCTTTTAGTAAGTAGGGTTTCATGAGATGAATTTATAAATGAATTGAAGCAAAATTGACTTAAATAGCCCCTTTTTTGATAATTTGAGCACTCGATTCAAAATTACTCCTAATGTCTCAAAGAAGAAAGTTTATCAAGCAGTCACTCATGAGTTCTGCCCTATTTTTACCTGGTTTACCTAATCTATCTTTTGCAAATGGCTCCAAACTTCAAGCTGCTGAAGCTCCATTATTTCTATCTACGTGGAATCATGGGCTTCCTGCAAATTCAGCGGCTATAGAAAAGTTGAAATCTGGAGGAACTATAATTGACGCTGTTGAACATGGAGTAAGGGTGACAGAAAATGATATGGACAATTTATCGGTGGGACTTCAAGGACTTCCAGATCGAGATGGCATTACTACTTTGGATGCTTCAATTATGTCTGGAGATGGAGCGTGTGGATCCGTTGCCTTTGTGCGTCAGATAAAACATCCAGTTTCTTTAGCGAGGAAAGTAATGGAAGATACACCACATGTGATGCTAGCAGGTGAAGGAGCCAGACAGTTTGCGATAGCCGAAGGTTTTCCAATCGAAAAGGAGGAGCTGAGTCCAAAAGCGGCTGAGGCCTACGAGCAATGGAAGAAAACATCTAATTACAAACCGATAGTAAATATTGAAAATCACGATACCATAGGAATGATTGGGGTGGATGCTAAAGGAAATTTTGCTGGAAGTTGTACCACAAGTGGACTTGCTTATAAAATGCATGGCAGGGTAGGGGATAGTCCGATTATTGGTGCTGGATTATTTGTGGATAACGAAGTGGGTGCTGCTACAGCCACAGGTTTGGGAGAATCTATCATTAGGATTTGCGGAAGCTTTCTGATTGTGGAGTTGATGCGTCAGGGTCGCACTCCTCAAGAAGCATGTGAAGAAGCTGTCAAAAGATTGATTTCGAAAAGTAAAAATGTAAAAGATATTCAAGCTGGCTTTCTGGCGATAAGTAAAGAAGGATTAATCGGAGCATATGCTGTGCATCCTGGCTTCAATTATGCCAAAGGGAATTTTGAAAATAATATGCTAATTGATTCCAAATCTAAGTTTTAAGTATGTCTGCTATTATTTTTGAAGCCCCAGTATTTACCTTAGAAGCTGCCTTGCAGGCTGCCAAATTTGGGGTTCATCGCATTGAGCTGTGCTCGAATTTTCCTGATGGTGGAGAGACCCCAAGTGCTGGTATGCTGAAATTTCTTAAAAAAGAGATTGACATTCCAATTATGGTAATGATTCGACCTAGAGGTGGTGATTTTGTTTACAGCTCGAAAGAAATCGTGGTGATGAAAAATGACATTGATCTTATGGGGGACTTGGGAGCTGATGGCTTTGTGTTTGGCGTATTGGAGGACTCCGGTAAAGTAAACAAAGAAGCATGCGAATCTCTTAGTAGAACTGCATCTGGGAAAACCTGTACCTTTCACAGAGCATTTGACGCATCTTCAGATCTTCGGCGGTCCCTTGAAGATATTATATCCCTCGGATTTGACAGAATTCTCACTTCGGGAGGCAAAAATTCAGTAACTGAAGGACTTACAATGATCAAGGATTTGATGCAACATGCTGATCGTAGAATAAGCATCATGCCTGGTGGCGGTACTAAACCTGAGCACGTTGGCGAATTGCGTCAACTTGGGTTTTTGAAAGAAATTCACGCGTCTTGTAAAACATGGACGCCCTCTTTAAATCAATTTATAAATCCGATGCTATCATTTTCAGATAATCCATACACATTTTCTCACAGATTAGCGATAGATCAACAGGTAGTTAACCAGTTTTTGGAGGTAGTAAGGAAATGAAGTTTAGATCGACGTTAATCATTTTTATTCTCATAGTCTCCTTTGGTTGTAGCCCGATATCTGAGCGTAAACAACCTCCTCCAACTTTAGAGCAATTAGCTGCCACAGACTTGAATCTTAACGGTGAGCAGCTTGCCAATGCTTATTGTGCAACCTGTCATCTCAAGCCTGAGCCTGATATTTTGGACAAAACCACTTGGGAGAAAAGTGTTCTTCCTGACATGAGGAAGAGAATGGGACTTTACTTGCCTGAAGACATGGGAACTGCTCTTCCAGATGATTTGGGTATTCCAAAAGGAGTGTACTCAGATTTTGTCTACATCAAAAGAGAGGACTGGGAGAAATTAAAAGACTATTATTTATCCTCCGCACCAGATCTTCCTCTTGCTCAGGGGCAAAAAATTTTTCCTACCCAAGGCATTCCTGGATTTGAAATTATTGAAGCTAAGTTTGATCAGGTATATTCCAACTTAGTTACCATGTTGAGGGTACATCCCCAGACGGGTGAATTATGGCTTGGTCATAGATTCAAAACCTTATATGTCCTTGACTTTAAGGATGACTTCAGGGTGAAGGATTCTATCCCAACTGAAACAGCTCCCATTGACATTGAGTGGAGAAAAGATGGGTCTTTTGACCTATTGACTATGGGATTGATGGATCCGTCAACAGATTCTCTGGGATCGCTGACTAACTTTTCTAAAAACGCTTCTCGCATCATTAGACAACATTTAATTCGTCCAGTAAATATCACCTACGCGGACTGGAATGGAGACGGGGAAGAAGATCAGGTTGTTTCGAATTTCGGCAATCACTTTGGGAAAATGTCGCTTTTCCTTTCTGGAGATTCTAAAAAAGAAATTATACTAAAAGCACAACCTGGAGCCAGAAGAAGTATCGCCGTAGATTTTGATCAAGACGGTGATTTAGATGTTCTTGGGATGATGAGTCAGGCTCAAGAGGGAATTTACGTGTGGATCAATCAAGGAGGAGAGAGGTTTGATGAAAAGCCTTTACTACAGTTTCAACCTGCATTTGGGTCTAGTGATTTCCGTTTTGAAGATATGAATCAGGATGGGCATCGTGACTTGATTATTGTAAATGGGGATAATGCTGATCTTTCTCAGATTTTAAAGAAGTATCATGGCGTAAGAATTTATCTTAATGATGGAGAAGGTAATTTTGATGAAAGTTGGTTTTACCCCATGTATGGTGCCAGTGGACTAGAAGTAGGGGATTTCGACGGAGATGGAGACATGGATATATTTGCCCTTTCTTTTTTCCCAAGTAAAAAAGATCAACATCCCCGTCAGGATTTGATGTACTTCAGGCAGGATTCACTTGGTAGCTTTAAGCCTTTCGTACTTTCAGAAAAGTTTATTGGAAATTGGTTGACGATGACCTCGGGAGATATGGATCAAGACGGAGACTTGGATCTTGTGGTAGGCCGCTTTGAGTTTGATGATCTGTATAAAAAGCCTACTAACAATTGGAGGCCATTCATTTACTTTAAAAATTTACAAAATTAGTATTCTGTTAAATCAGAAATATTAAAATATTCTATTGTTATTATAATATTTTTAAGCGATATAATTTTTATTTTAGCGAAATTTCAGTAATTTATTCTTTCACCCCCAAAATTTTTAACTATGGTAAAAAGTTTTCAAGGAGTCAGAAAGGCAGAGCCAAAAAAAACTCCAATTCCGCATCTTTTGGTAAAAGACTATATGAGTACTAAGTTGGTCACCTTCAGGCCTGACGATACGATTGATCAGGTGATGGAGGGATTGACTAAATGTAACATTTCAGGAGCACCGGTTTTAGATGCATCTGGCACTTTGGTAGGAATTATCTCCGAGGTAGATTGTCTCAAAGAAATTATCAAAGGAAAATATACCAATACCCCGACATTTCCTGGTAAGGTAAGCGAGCACATGAGTCTGGATGTGGAGACTGTAGCACCTGAGCTTTCGATTTTCGATGCGGCTTCTAAATTTTTAGAATTGAAAATAAGACGCTTTCCAGTGTTAAAAGATGGAAAATTGGTTGGTCAGATAAGTTTGAGTGATGTTATCAGAGCTTTCCCCAAATTAAAACATACTACCTGGTAATAATAAAAGGTCCTTTTCAGGATCCTTTATTAGTTAGATTTTTGGAGTGCTCGTTCTACATCTTCTATAATATCATCCACTTTTTCAAGTCCAACAGAAAGCCTCACCAGACCATCTGTAATTTTCACTTTTGCGCGTTCTTCTACAGACAATTTGCCATGAGTTGTCGATGCTGGATGAGTCACTATACTTCGGCTATCTCCTAGATTCGCTGTAATGGAGATCATTTCAAGTTGGTCAATGAACCTCTGAGCTCTTTGAAGCCCACCTTTAACATCCAAAGTAATCACGCCTCCTCCCTGACTCATTTGTTTTTTGGCAATATCATATTGTGGATGCGATTTTAAGAAGGGATATTTTACGCCATTTAATTCTTTGTTTGCCTCAAAGTATTCAGCGGTGGTCAGCGCATTGCTACAATGTCTATCCATCCTGACTCCTAGAGTCTCCATGCTTTTAGAGAGTATCCATGCATTGAATGGGGATATTGATGGACCTGTATGCCTGGTGAAAAATTGGATTTTTTCAATCAAATCGTTTGGTCCCAAAATTAAACCTCCCAATACTCTTCCCTGACCATCAATGTACTTAGTAGCGGAATGTGTCACGATCTGAGCTCCGAATTTTGCAGGTTGCTGTAAATAAGGAGAAGCAAAGCAATTGTCAACAATCAGAATTAAATTATGTGCTGCGGCAAATTTGCCCGCCCATTCTAAATCGATTATCTCAAGCCCTGGATTGGAAGGGGTTTCAATAAAAAGTAGTTTGGTGTTTGGCTGCACCAATTTATCCCAATTTTCATAATCTGAAATATCACCATAAGTAGAGCTGATTCCCCACTTTGGAAAAAGTTGAGTCAATAATTGATGGGTAGAGCCAAATAGCGACCGTGCGGCTAGGATATGATCCCCCTGTTGAACTAATGCAGCCATACTTCCAAACATCGCCGCCATTCCTGAGGCAGTAGCAATTCCATTTTCTGTAAATTCTGCTGCACAGATTTTTTCTATCAAATCAGATGAGTTGGGATTCGCATATCTTGAATAGATATTTCCGTCTAGCTCTCCGGCGAAGGTCGCCCGTGCCTCTTCGGCAGATTCAAAGGTGAAACTTGAAGTTAGATAAATTGGAGCAGAGTGCTCGCGTTGATTTGACTTGGAAGGAGAAATTCGTATCGAATTGGTTTCAAAATGCTTACTCATTTTTGTAGTGGGTTAACTATTGACACTGACAAAAACTGATTCCGGAAAATCAAACCCTGAGGCGGTAGTTGAACTAAAAAGGGATTATTTTTAAATTAAGCCAATCTATAGTTCCCGTATGGGGTAGGATTTGGCACCTACATCGAACGTCGATTGGTTGCCAGAGGATCAATGAGCCTAGTCTCTCGCCTCTTCTTTATAAATCAGTTGCCTGAAGTGGTTACAAATTAATGTCGAGATTTATGTAATTCCAAATCTTTAGGAATCATTCGTTAAATTCATTCATGGTTTGGTTGATTCCAACCGTGCAAAAAGAAAGGATCATTGCAATCGCTTTGTCCATTACGTTAGGTAGTTCTGCGAATTCATCCTTAGTAAACCTTCCCAATACAAAATCGATTTGTCTTCCTTTCGGGAAATCATCCCCTATTCCTATTCTTAATCTTGGGTAGTTTTGTCCACCAGTGAGTTCTTCTATATTTTTCAAGCCATTGTGACCGGCAGCACTTCCTTTGGGCTTCATTCTTATTTTGGCAAAAGGGATAGCCACATCATCTACCAATACCAGAATGTTTTCTATTGGGATTTGTAGTTCACTCATCCAATATTTCATTGCTTTACCGCTCAGATTCATATAGGTGGTAGGCTTGATCAGATGGATTGTACGCGCTTTGTATTTGAATTCTGAGGAGAATGCAAGACGATTGCTTTTCCATTGTATACCCTTTTGGTCTGCCAGTCTATCGATTGTCAAAAAACCTATGTTATGTCGGGTAAGCTCATATTCTGGGCCAATGTTGCCTAAACCTATTACAAGATATTTCATTATTGCAAAGATATAAATGGGGCTAAAATAAAAAATCCTGCTCAGTGAAGAACAGGATTTTGATGAATTGGAAAGGAATACTACTCCTCGTCTCCAGCTTTCTTACCTCTAAGTGCTCTTGGAATACCAACAGTCACAATAGATACATTTCCGCTAGTTTGAATTTCAAATCCTTCTACTGATAAATCTTCTACTCTGAAAGACTTACCTAGCTCCAGGTTAGAAATGTCAACTGGTATGACATCTGGGAAATCTTTTGCAAGACCCTTAACTTTCAAGACTCTAGTTTTCAATTCTAACTTACCACCCTGAGCGATACCAGGAGAATTTCCAACGATTTTTACGGGAATTTCAAACTTGATAGGCTTATCTTCAGAATAAGCCACAAAGTCAGCGTGAAGCAATGCCTCACTTACTGGATGGTATTGAGCGTCCTTCAAGACCGCTTTGATGATTGTTCCTTCGATGTTCAACTCAACTACGTGAACTTCAGGAGTGTAAATTAACTCTCTGAATAGAATGATCGGAGTGTAGAAGTGAATCTGCTCTTTGATACCAGGACCGTAAACCACGCAGGGAACATTACCTGATTCTCTCAATTCAGAAAGACTGGCACTGTCGAGATTTGCTCTTTTAAACCCTATAACCTCTAGTGTTTTCATAGTGTATTTGTATTGTAATAAAATTGATTCTAAATAAATAAAGAACTGATTGAAGTGTTTCCAGTCACCGCATGAATAGCTTTAGCGAATAGGTCTGCTACAGTCAATACTCTGATTTTGGAAGAGTGCTGCTTTGGACGAATAGTGTCGGTAATCACTAATTCAGCAAGCATGGAGTTTTCGATGTTTTGGTAAGCCTTGCCAGATAATACACCATGAGTAGCTATAGCTCTTACTGATGTAGCTCCTTTGTCCATGACTATTTGAGCAGCTTTGCACAGTGTGCCTGCTGTATCTACTAAGTCATCTACAAGTATTACGTCTTTACCTTCCACCTCTCCGATTACTTGCATCGAAGCAATCTCGTTGGCTCTTTTTCTGTGCTTATCACAGACTACCATTTCTACTTCAAAATGCTTGGCATATGCCCTAGCTCTAGCCACTCCTCCCACATCAGGTGCTGCGAAAATCATGTCTGGAAGTCTCAGCGAATTCAAATAAGGCACAAAAATAGCTGATCCATTCAAATGATCCAAAGGTATATCAAAAAAACCTTGTATTTGTCCAGCATGCAGATCACAAGTCATGATTCTGTCTGCCCCTGCTGAGGTAATCATATTGGCAATTGCTTTGGCGGCAATGGATACTCTTGGTCTATCTTTTCTATCTTGACGGGCATATCCGAAATATGGAATTACCGCACAAACCTTATAAGCACTTGCTCTTTTGGCGGCATCTATCATCAGACACAATTCGAGAAGATTATCACTGGGTGGAGTGGTACTTTGCACCAAAAATACTGTACAGCCTCTGATAGACTCATCAAAGCTTGGAGAAAGTTCTCCGTCACTGAATCTGGAAAGTGTCAGGTCTCCTAACTTCTTACCGTAATTTTTTGCTAATTTTTCTGCTAATGTTTGGCTATTAGTACCAGAAAATATTTTAACCTCGGACATGGTTGGTTTTTTTCGAGAAATAGAATGATAGGGATGTGAGACAAAAATAGTAATTTTTGAATGGATGGCTAAGATGTTTATCTTTCATTGAAAAGTTTGTTGTCAAATTCTCTAAGCTAAAGACAACAGTATTGCGTCGATAAGCACACTTTTAATTGGTAAGCAAAAGGTCATTATCATTTGGTTACTGTATCTAAATTCTCATTTTTACTTTATTTTGGAGTCGAAATGATCAAGGTCTAAAAATTGTAATTTTTTTCAAAAAAGAGATGCTATCGTCTTCCAACTGATTGTTGTAAATTGGTGCAGCTACTATTTTTAACAGGATATGACTATGATATGGGCACAGACAAATCAATAAATATTTCGATATAAATTGAAACAGAAACAGGAGATCCACTTCATATCAAATCAATTTAGGTGAACGATCAATTTTTTTTCCAATCTGAAAAATCAGTTATTACTGACCAAACCAAAAGAGTGGTCAAAAATGAAATGGATATCCCTTTATCCACTATTGGACTGGCTTAACTAATTAAGTCTGATAGGCAGGAAAATCCTTCAAAAGCGGTTAACGTGCCACTATCTTCCAACTCCAATGCCCTAAAGCCAGGGAAAGGCTATACTACTCTGAAAGAATTTGGCGGTGAGACGTTCTACAAAATGTTTTGGGGGGAGCTTGAAATATGCTTCAGTTGATGGCCGCAAATCGAAAGTTACCTATGAATGATCAGAGGATGTGTTTGATTCTACCTATGAAGGGAAGTGGCTGGAGCCTTCCAGAATTCATAAATGTAGCTCCGACTACCAGGAATCTGGGAGAAATTATTTCCCCGGAGCTACTGCAGTGGTATATTCTAGGGTAATAGAAGTTTTGGACTCTAAAAATCTGCTCGTAGATTTCTCTTATAATGGTACAAATGCAGGTCAGCCTAAACCTATCTCAAAACAGGATGGTATTTTTTTTTTTAATAACAAATTTGCGATAGAAACCTGGGCAATGGCAGTTAAAGGGTCCCCCACCTTGAAGGCGAATACTGGTCAGATCTATGCGACGTTGGGCACACCCCTAATTAGTGTGCAAAGCGGTTCCTCTTTAACTTTTGCTAGTGTTGGAGAAGGTGCCAGGCCAGCACTGCACGTCATGATGTCTGATGCTTTTAGTGGAGTTAAATATGGTACACCAAATGGTTTGTTCTTTCTTGATAATTCACCCGATAGCAAGCAGTATGGATTGAAAAGAGTCCGAAACACTGATCAGTTTAGAATTCGTAATGAGATGCAGGCGGGACTTGGTTTTATAAGACCCGGAGTCACTTTTTCTATACCTAATAAAGGGTATTGCAAGGGCGGAGGTGTTCACAATGGGCGATATATTACAGAATTCTGCACCTATAGGTTTGAAGGCGATTGGTTTGCAAAAGACCCGAATAACAGCAAAGCAAGAACTAGTGGTGGATTGAGAGTGGAGTGGATAGTGAAATCAAAAGAAGAACCAGGCAATTTTATAGAATTGGAATCTATGAAAGCATTCCGGTTCGACGATTTGAGTTTCAAATTCCTTTCAAACATAACTGTGGAAATAGATGATCCTAATTTCACTTGGTATCATCTTGCGTCTCAAGAGTGGTCAGGAGGAACCAGCACAGGCTCTGAAAGCACTCATCTATTAGTTAATGGGTATTTTATTGGGTTAAATACCAATGGTGATTTCTGGCTAATAAACGGGGATGAAGACCTGGATGGAAGAGGTTTCAACAGCCATCGCGTTTCAATATTTGACAAGATTCCGGCTAAAGGAGATGTGGTTTCCCAAGATTTGGAAGATCTGAAAAAAAATGGCTTGATTAATAAATTGTCAGATACAAAATTTAAAATATGGGGAAGGTCTGTTCAAAAAGGTGATTCACTCAGCTTTGCAGGCAAAAACTATTCAATTATCCAGACCCAGAGGAAGTTTAAAATGTGGGAGAATTTTAGTGATCAATTTGCCAATCCACCTCAGAGATTGAAAAGATCAGACATAAGGATTATTTATACGGAAATTGAATTAGATAAGGGGATTTCTTCGCCACTGAATGAAATTGTGTTCAAAGTTGAAGACAGTGCTCTTCCATCTGTTTTAGATGGAATGGCTGCTGGGGGATGTTCAGCAGTATGGAATATAGGTGACGATGCACCCGGGCATTTGATGTATACGGTCTATAATGTCAATTTGCTCATGGAAAATGTTAATATCCACGGACTGATTAGAAGTACCCCAAGACCGCTATGGGTAGATACTGTTCAAGCGTTGTCAGGAACTATTTCTTCTATCCCAGTAAGCGACTTAGGAGCTTTGATTTGGTATACTGGAGATAAACTTCAGTTAGCGCACGTAGAATCAGGGATAGCGACAGAGGCAGAGTTGATTGTTGGATTTTCAGGCAAGGCAGGAGCCTTCTTATTAAGCCGATCACTTTGAAATAGGAATTTCCTGTTAAATCGATTGTCACAGCGCTATATTCTCTGTGTTCAGAAGCAAAATTTGATCACGTGAATTTCGTCAATGAGGATCTTACCCACAGTTATTCAGAGCGGATAGACTATCTACCACAAGGAATGAGACTTCGACAGTTGCTCACGGGTAGCAATGAAAACAGAGTTAAATTTATCGGTGGTCGACTTAGCTGGTATAGCAATTTCGATAATCGATTTGAGCCGGAATTAGAATTGACAGAGAAACCCCACTTAGTCAATCCTCGCTCGGTAGTAAATGTGCTGTTGAATCCAGTAATTGCGGATAAGAAGGGTGTGCTTTTTGGACATAAATAGTAGCAATCCGGCAAGGTAGAAATATATATACAAAGTAGAGTGGTGGTGAGTGGAGACAAGACCGTGGATCTCAGCAATTCAGTTCTTGCATCTGATTTGTATCTGCAAGGTGATGGAGAGTTTATCCTTGGATGGCTTACTTCAAAACATTATATAGTGGATGATACTGACTCTGCAGTAGGTTTTAATATTGTTGTGGAGGATAAAGTTATGAATTCTAAGGACCTCACTCTCATCGGCAAAGCAGGAAAATCCGGATTAATGATCAATACAGCTTATCCTGTCGGAGTTCTAAAGATAGATTTAGCGCAATGGCAATTAACACCGGGTTTATTTAATGCTGGTGGATTTCAAACCAAACAAAATCAATCTGATATCAATTATACTGATTTCATTAAAATTTCAGGTTCCTAAAGGCAGACTCATTGAAGTATTTATCCGATCCTGTAAAAAATTGACGTTTAAGGCTCTCTTTATTAGAATGCCTTTTTTTTCATGCTATTTTAGAACTTGATTGCTACGCAAAACCCATACTCTTAGCTTATGAAGTTAAAATTTACATTACTAATTGCACTAATCACCCTATCGTTTGGCGTATTCGCTCAGAATATTCCAAGTCCCAAATCACATTTTGGGTTTGATATAGGAGATGATTACCAGCTCGCCAATTTCACTCAAACTGAAGCTTATTTTAAAAAAGTAGCAGCAGCAAGTGATCGGGTAAAAATGGTAGAAATAGGAAAGACTGAATATGGTCGCTCCCAGCCAATGATGATCGTAACTGCCCCAGCAAACTTTGAAAAGTTGGATCGCTATAAGGAGATCTCTCAACGTTTGGCACATGCTGAGATAAGTAAAGAGGAGGCTGAAAAATTATCGGTGGAAGGTAAGCCAGTGATCTGGATAGACGGAGGGTTGCACGCGAATGAAGTAGTCGGTCCCCATCAATTAATAGAAACACTTTACCAGTTAGCTTCTAGAAATGATGCTGAGACGATGAAGATTCTCGATGAGGTGATCATTTTACTTGTTCACGCCAATCCTGATGGCATGGAGATCATGTCCGATTGGTATATGAGAAAAGATACTAAGGAAGAGAGAGATCAAAATATCCCAATTCTCTACCAGAAATACGTAGGACATGATAATAACCGTGATTTCTACATGAACAATATGAGTGAAGCTACCAATATGTCGCTTCAGCAATACGTAGAGTGGATACCACAGATAATTTACAATCACCATCAAGAAGGTCCAGCTGGCACTGTGGTTGCCGGTCCTCCTTATCGCGACCCTTTCAATCACGTGTTTGATCCGATGATTATCACAAGTCTTGATGCGGTGGGAGCAGCAATGATCAATAAATTATTTCAGGAAGACAAGCCTGGCTACACCCGTTTGGACGGCTCTGTTTTTTCTACATGGTGGAATGGTGGATTGCGTACCACGCCTTATTATCATAACATCATAGGAATACTTACCGAGATTATCGGTAATCCTACCCCCTCCTCAGTACCTCTTGTTCCGGATCGTTTAATTCCAAATAATGGCAATCCTTATCCAATTATTCCACAGGATTGGCATTTTAGAAGGTCAATAGATTACTCAGTTTCTCTAAATTATGCTATACTGAATTATGCTTCGCGAAATGGAGATCAGCTTCTGTATAATATTTGGTTGATGGGAAGAAGATCTATCGAAAAAGGCAATAAAGATAATTGGACCATGTATCCAAAATATGCAGCCGAAGTACAGAGAGAATATGAGGAATCAAAAAAGACGGTGACACAGGAAGATGAAGACGAAACTTATTTTGGTTACAGATCAGGCTTGCCAAAGCAGTTTTATGATTCAGTCTATACTGATCCTGCCAATCGTGATCCTAGAGGATACATACTTTCTGCTGATCAGCCAGATTTTCCCACTGCAGTGAAATTCATGAATGCGCTAATCAAATCAGGTATTTCAGTAGAAAAAGCATCAGATAGCTTTACTGTTGATGGTAAAAGTTATCCAGAAAATTCCTTTATCGTGAAAACTAATCAGGCATTCCGCCCTCACGTATTGGATATGTTTGAGCCTCAGGATCACCCGAATGATTTTCTGTATCCAGGAGGACCTCCAATTAGACCCTATGATGCTGCTGGCTGGACGCTTGCTTTTCAAATGGGAGTAGAGTTTGATCGTATGATGGAAGATTTTGAAGGACCTTTCACCCGAATTCCTTACGGAGAAATACAAAGCCCTCCAGCAAAAACGTTGGCGAGCGCTTCTGGATATCTATTGGATGCTAGGAATAACAACAGCTTCATGGCAGTCAATGATTTGCTTAAAGCCAATGTAAAAGTATTTAGAACGACCCAAACTATAAAAGGACTTCCAACTGGATCTTTCTACGTAAGTAGCAAAGGTAAAAAAGAGCTTGAAGTAGCTACAAATCAATATGGGGTTTATCCAGTTCCTGCTACAATGCCGGATGCTGCCACTGAGATTAAGCCTTCCAAAATCGGATTGTATGATTACTATGGAGGATCAATGCCTTCAGGATGGGTTAGATGGATGCTTGAGCAATTTAACTTTGAGTACCAATTGGTTTTTGCTAAGGAACTTGATGAAGGAAATCTGATTGAGAAATTTGATGTCCTTTTATTTATTGATTCTGGGATTCCAAGACCCGGTGCCAAAAAATTCTCTAGATCACAGCCTGAAGCATCTGAAATAGATGAGAAGTATCGCCTAATGCTTGGAAGCTTTACCACTGAAGAAACTGTTCCTCAGATAGAGAAATTTATAGAAAACGGTGGGAAAGTTTTAACCGTTGGTGATGCCACCGATCTCGCATACCATCTGAATTTGCCAGTGGAAAATGCCTTGGTAGAAATCACTTCCACAGGAAAAGCTAAGCCTTTGAGTGGAGAGAAATATTATATCCCCGGCTCAGTATTGGAGATGTATGTAGATACTACCGAACCAATTAATTATGGAATGGGAGAGACCGCTTATATTATGTTTAATAGAAGTCCAGTATTTAAGCTTGCTCCAAATGCAGGAATCAAAGGAGTAAGGGCTATTGCCTGGTTTGGTGAAGAAGAACCTCTAAGAAGTGGTTGGGCTTGGGGTCAAGCCTATCTAAAAAATGGTATAACAGCATTTGAGGCAGAAATAGGCAAAGGTAAGTTTTACGCTTTTGGGCCTGAGATCACCTTTAGAGCACAATCTCATGGCACCTTCAAAATGCTTTTTAACGGATTGTACAAGTAAATTTTGTACTAGACTTATTCTAAAAACCGCTTCATTTTAAGCGGTTTTTTTATAGGTATACCTAACCTAAATGAGAGTTTGCGCATTTGATTTATGGCAATTACTGATTCTAAATTATGTGTATCCGCACTACTGCACGTAGGGATATATTCCCGCAATAATCAGTCTGTCAAATAGCTTATCTCCAAAATATCTTCGATTTAGCTTATAAACAAACTCATTGAGATAGTTCTGAAGGTACTTGTAGGTGATCATGTGATTTATTCCCAATAATTTTCGCTTCAGATTACTGATTGCTTTGTGTACCCATTGAAGGGTGTCGTTGGTGCTTTCTTTTCCTGAAACTACCGTAAAGTGAGTAGCGACAATATCCTCAATGTGTTCATAAGCAGTGTTTTTATCGGTAAACAAGACGATTTCGCCACTAGTGTTTTTTTTGATGAATTTTGCTGCATGCTCGCCATCCACTTCTCCAAGGA
>Ga0314774_1000068_pt1 | contig 93763 bp, 99 predicted proteins | sample MetaGCBIA2018_FD_204515 | JGI IMG/M metagenome (GOLD analysis project Ga0314774, IMG submission 204515) | Cryopeg brine microbial communities from Beaufort Sea near Barrow, Alaska, United States - CBIA 2018 | ecosystem: Environmental > Aquatic > Marine > Coastal | place: USA: Alaska | collected... | reverse complement strand
ACTAAGGAATATTTCACAGCTTATAATTCAGCTACAGGTGTATTTAGTTCTAAACAAGTAGCTTACGGAGAAGTAAGTGGAACACCATATATACCAGTTGTAACAACTGACTTTGATGCAGTAGGTACAGATAATTCAAATAATAATGCAGCCAATTCATTGTATGCTAATGATTATAGATTAGCTAACTTTATAGCAGAAACAGATTATTCAGCTCAGATACACTCTAATATAACAGCTTTAAATGCTGTAAGTGGAACTAACACAGGTGACCAAACTCTAGCAGGATTAGACTATGCACCTACAAGTGGTTCGGCTAACTACATTCAGAACCAAATAGCAATAGCTCAAGTAGCAGATTCTTGGATTGACGGCAGTAGTAGAGTAGATGGAAATATAATATTAGGAGTTAATAACACATCTTGGCTACAAGGATTGAACTATGCTAATGATATATCTAACTTACTAAAAATCTCTAAAGATAATTTAATAGAATTTGGTAACACAGTTGCTATAGGTTCTTTATACCACGTAGCTAATCAAGAATTGATGGATATAGTTGATATACCAGTAACATCAGATGCAGTAAGTGGTGATGTTCTTGGTGTAGGTATTACTATTGGAAATACAAGAGTTTTAGAAGTATCTGGTATAGCAGATGGTAGTGGTGGAGTTTCAGTAACCAATGTAAAAGCAAACGGAAGTGTAACAGTTGGTGATGATACAACAGGTGCAACAGTAGATAATAGAGGTGCTTTAAGATACCGAGAAGATGGATTAGGAAGTTATACTGATATGGTTATGGCAACATCAAGTGGAGTTTACGGATGGGTCAATATAGTAAGTAATATATTTTAAATAAAAAAAATTAAATAAAAAAGAAAAATTATGATAAATTCAAGTTTAAATAAAGGATTAATATTTGATTGCGCTTTAGATGAATGGAACGGGACAAGAGATAAAATAAGCAACGCTATTGGCGTAAATACAGATGTCTATCCAGTACTTGACAAATCAGGAAATGGTAGGAGAGAATATTCATTTGATGGGGTTAATGATTATGTTAATTTACCATCAATTCCAGCGTTTGGAACAGGGGATTTTAGTGTGGTGATGAAAGTTAATTTAAAATCATATAATAAAACTTTATTAGATGGGGGTAATAATAGTTTTAGCATTTATATAACGCCCACAGGCAATATAAGAGCAGGTAAGCAAGGCATAGGATATAACACATCAATAGTAGTAGTGCCTCTTAATACAGATTGTACAATAGGATATTCTCGTAACGGTACAATAGGAACATTTTATATAAATGGAGTAGCTGACACAACTACGGTTATAGATAATTATGATTATACTGTTGCTATTAATAAAACAGGGGAAACAGGATATTTACCAGAAGGCTCAATCTCAATGCTAAGGGTTTTCAATTACAACCTTACGAGTTTACAAGTAGCAAACTATTCAAAGCCTGAATATCCTATTGAATGGGTGGATAGAATAACGACAAGTGGAGAACTAATTGCAAACGGAACATTCACAACAGATAGTGATTGGATTAAAAATACAGGAGTTACAATTGCAGATAATGTTGCTCATTCTAATTTCTCTGGTGGTGGTGATATATTAAAAGAAACTAACAAAATAACAACCCTTCATCCATTAATAGTAAAATTTACTATTAGTAATTATTCAAGTGGGTATATTAGAGTAGCAGCAAGGGGGGCTGCGTGGGGAACACAATATTCATCAGATGGGGCAAGGACACTATATTTAACACCTCTTGCAAATGCTAATGGTGATTTTGCATTTTATACAGGAACAGGATTTGTAGCAGATATTGATGATGTGTCAGTAGTTCAAGCAGGTTGCATCTTAGACCTAAACGCAGAGGGAATGTCATCAACTACTTGGGAAGATAAAACAAATAGTTTAACAGCAACGGTAAGTGGTGCTACATTTTTAAAACCTGTGGCAAGTAATTTAGGAAGTTCTTATTTTAATGGTACAACTTCAAATATAAGTTTTGCAGATGTGGATAGATATACTTTACCTAATGACGCTTTTAGTATGGTGTTTGATGTTAATTTTAATGATTTAAGCTCTATTTCAGTACCATTATCTAAATCAGATTCAGGCGGTAGTAATAAAGAGTATCTTGTATACATAAGCTCTAATAAAATATCAATTCAATTATTTGATTATGGAGTTTCCTCAAATTATTCTACGTTCGCATCTCTAACTGAAGCCATATTTATAAACACAGATTATACTATTGGATTTACTTACTTAAATGGGGTGGGGATAATTTATATAAATGGAATAGAGGTAATAACAACAAAAACAAATATAGGTACAGGATTCTCTATATTTTCTAATATATCATATCCTTTTAAAATTGGAGTTCTTGGTGCTTCAACTGGAATATTTTCAGGAAAAGAATCAAACGTAAAACTATACAAAAGAGCCTTATCAGCAGAAGAGCATATGGCAATTTCAAACGGAGTAAAATAAACAATTATGAGTAAGAAATATATTACAGATAAGATACAGATAAAAGAGGGAGCTGTTGTTGATTATGTATTAACAGCAGTAGATGTAGATGGTAATGCTATTTGGAAACCTGTCTCATCAGATGTACCAACACCAATAACAAAGGGTCAATTGATTACTTACAGTACAATACCGTCTTTGCTTAGTCTTGGTGCAAGTGGTCAAGTATTAACTGTAAATAATGCAGCAAGTACTGGCCTTACTTGGGAAACGCCCTCAAGTATTACCTTACCTTATAAAGTATATGTAGCTCTAGTTACACAACTAGGAACAGATGCTCCAACTGTAATAGTACTAGAGAGTACATTAAGTGGCACACCTGCTTGGACAAGGTTATCAACAGGTATATATAGATGTACTTTAGCTGGAGAATTTACACAAGATAAAACTGTAATGCTTGTAAATCAAACTTATCTTGATACAAGGTCTGGTGCTATACAAGTGACAGCAAATAGTGGGTTATCTCCTGATGTGGTACAATTAGTAAGTTTTAATAGGTCGTTTGTGGAGGCAGATGATTTATTAGTAAGAACAGCAGTAGAAATAAGAGTTTATCCATAATAATAATTTAAAATCATGGAAAGAAAAGAAATAATACAGAATTTAAAGAAGTACTTTAAGATACAAGAACTCGTAGGTCTAAATGTGTACAATAAACATAAGAATCAATCTTGGTTTGTATTTGATACAAGCGCTCTCCATAGTTTACTATTACTAAGAGAAGGAATAGGTAAACCGTTTCTAATTAATAATTGGCACAAGAATAGTTCTTTTGATGAACGTGGATTTAGAGACAACATTCAGTTTATATTTTATGGAGCTACTCTGGAGAAAAAAATGTATTTATCTGGACATGTACTTGGTAAAGCTTTTGATATTACAATTACTGATATGGATGCTGAATTTGCAAGAAAATGGATTATATTACATCAAGATATATTTCCTTGTAAGATTAGATTAGAACATCTTAAAGATGGAGTTCCTATTACTTGGTTACATATTGATACGTGTGATTATCCGGAGAACCCTAAGATCTATTTCTTTAATGTGTAGACATTTTTAGTTAGTTTAAAATAATTGTAGTAATTTTACGTCGAGGAAATAAATGTAAATAATTATGATAACAGAATTTTTAAAGGAGAACTGGTCACAAATTTTGTTACTAGCTGGAGGAATAATAGCGTATTTCACAGGAAGACAAACTAGATTAGATAAACATCTTTATGATAAGAGTATGACTTTTAACATAGATATAGATAGTTTATCAGGTAGTTTTAATCTATCTCAAAAGATGTTAGCTACAGTAAGAACTCAGCTAGATGAAACACAGGCAAGTTTAGACAAGGCAAACAAAGCGTATAAAGTTCTAAAGAAGGAGTTATTTAAAGCAATGAATGAAATTGACTCGTATAGAGCTAAGGTTAAAGCATTAGATAAAGAGAATAAATTTCTAATAGAAAAACTAAATACTTGTGATATTACTTGCGAGAATAAAGTAAACACAAAAAGAAATAGTAATAAAAATAAATACAAAAGATAATGGGATTCATAAAAACTTACTTTTTGCCTTTATTAATAGTAGTACTATTAGCTATTATATTTTTTCAAAGATGTAATAGAAGACCTCCTACACCTCCAGAAATTGTAATAGAAATTGATACTGTTTGGGTACCTCATGACAGTCTTATTTACTCTGAACCTGAAATAATTCATTCTGAACCCACAATAGTAAAAGATACTGAGTATGTCGCTAATCCAAACTATGACATATTAAAGAAACAATATGATGATCTTGCTGATAAGTTCTTAACCAAGAACTCATATCTAGATAAAATACAAGTTGATAGTATTGGATATGTACAGGTGGATGAAATAGTTTATAAGAATGAAATATTAAACAGACAATTATCTTATAAATTAGACTATCCTGTTATAACAAAAACTATTAATACTTATTCTAATAGAACACAAGTGTATGGAGGAATACATTTGCAAGGAAATAAAAACAGCTTAATTGATCAAGTACACGGTGGGTTCTTATTAAAGACCAAAAGAGACCAAATATATGGAGTGTATGCAGGCCCAGACTTTGATGGACATATGAATTATGGTGTACAACTTTACTGGAAAATTAAATTATGAAAAAATTCTTTAGATATATAGAACCAATGTGGTTAGGTCACGATAAACAAATTTCAATACGTAGAGTACTAGCATTAGTATTTTCAGTTGATTTAGTTGCTAATTTGCATTATGCTGTATACGCATGGGAAGTGGGCGCTTCTTACTCTGATGCTGCTTTACTTTTAGGTATAGAAGCAGGTCTTATAGCTGCTTTATTATCCTTAACTACTTACTCATCGGTGTCATCTGGAAATCCAAATGGCTGAACACTTAACAATAGAAACTAATGGCAAACAATTCAGATAATTTTGAATGGAATGCTCTACACGGAGGTTCTCGAGTTCCAGTTAATGATACTGGACTCTCGGGAGCACCATTTGCATTATTTAGTACCTCTTCTTGGGAGGATGGCTGTATCAACAAAGCTGTAGTATCCACTTGGACGTTCAATGGAGGTATATTTGCAGCAGAAAATCAAGACGATGCAGATGATTTGAAATTAGATTTTGTAGGTTTAAGTCCTTACATTTTTAAAGATATGTTATATGGTTATAATGGGGAGGCTTATAATCAAGAACCAATTAGTACTATAGATTATCGCGGGTATCCTACCCCATTACAACAAACCTTAACATCAAGTATACTTTATAAATTCTCGTCTCAAGCTTACTTAGTAAATGGAAACATTGAACTAACTGAAAGGAGCGTTATCATTGATCTAAACTTAGTTCTAACGTATCAATTACCATACGCTGTTTATGGATTACTATCCTTCACTAATGTAAATACAGCAGAGACTATTACGTATGAAACTAAAATAGATGCAGGTTCAGTAATTATTACACATTATAGAGAACCTCAATTAGACCCTGAGCTGGACGCAAATGTATGGATTGGCATACTTAGTAGTGAAATGTACTTAAGTGTCAGCACAGAAGGACTGAGTGATCCAAATCTAACTATTGATGTAGCATATTCACATACTACTGCACCAATTAATGAAGGTTCTATCATAAACCAAACAATTCCACTTACACTGGCCGAGTATTCAACCGACCCAACTCCAGGTGCTACTCATTTAGGAGAAGCCCGTAGGATTCTTGGATTAACTTCACCTAGTTGTTTTATTGATACTTGTAATGAGATTGATAGAACCACTATACTAGGAAGTTCTACAGCACAATTACTATTTATGAATTCAGCTGATACACTTCAGACTGGAGCTCAACTTTATGCTGATGATTTACTAACAGTATCGCCGGGAGCCGGTAAGTATTGGTGGCTAACTTTTGCGTATACACTAGATGGAACTGACGTATTCACTGTAACTAAAGCTATTACTTTAGATAGCAATGACCTTATCATAGCTATTAATCAAGCTCCAAGTGGTTGGATGGGTGCTAATTGTTGGATAGATTCTCCTTGTAATTAAAAAACCCTACAATTTATTAAACTGCAGGGCTTTTAAGTCGGGTAAGCTCACTTACTTCTCAGGAAAAATAGGTTTAAAATTCTCGTTAATCACAGTAAATATTACTTGTTTAACGTACTTGCTAGAAACTGTTTCATTAATAGCTTTCACTAGCTCATCAACTCCTTCCAGAGAAACATTAAATGATTCTGGCTTAGGTTGCTCTGCAATAGGCTTTTCAGCTACCTTAGATTGAGGTTCTTTGTCTTTGTTGTTATCAAGAGACTGTTTTGCAAATTCTTCTTTTGTTAGTTCTTTTTTAGAACCATCAGTACTTTTTTTGTCCATAGTTACGATTATATATTTTGTTATTCTGTACAAAAATAGAAAATATTATTTACATAACAAAGTTTATTATATTAAACTTTTATTTGTTTGTATCAATAATAGTTGTATATTTGCAACGTAGAGTTACATAATTACGTTTTTAAATTACATTTATCCTCAAGAATAAGCCTGTTTACGCAGGCTTTTTCTATTTTGCAACAAATATGTCAATAAGGTACTTCCACCCACTTTTAGGCATCTTTCTGACTACACCAAAGCGAGATACTTCTGCATTATTACCACCACACGCCGTAAAACGTTTAGATTGTTCAATAAGAACTGCTAGTATTTCTGCAGAAGTAAGTGTAACCTCTTTAAATGAAGACAAGTCATTTGATAATGACTCAAAGTTAGCTGCTTGTATAATAGGCTGACCTGCACATATTTCAAATGGGTGTTGAGCCCATTCAATAGTTTCTAATAAAGTTAATTCTTCCATAATCTATATTTTAAAATGTAAAGTTAGTATATTATTTAGAAAATCATTATATTTGAACTTAATGAAGTCATTTATACTTTTTTATTTTTGGTTATTTTTTGACCCTACCTTAATCGGTAGGGTTTTTTATACGTTCAATTATTTCATAATTTAATATTTCAGTTAGACCTTTTCCACTTGGGTGGGGATCGTGATATAACTTACCATTTTTATAAATACAAACGTGTACAGTTCCTCTTTCTGTCCTTCCTGTTACTAAATAGAAGCTATCATCAAATTGATGGCCTTCTAAACCATACCAATCATAATTTCTTTCATTTAGCCACTGCATCAATACATCTATCCAATTATGGTCTTCTTCCTCTTCTACTCCTTTATAATACTCTTGAATTTGTATAACATCTTCAGGGCTTTCATATCCCATTAAACAGGCTATAACTGTTGGAAAGCAATTACCTCTTTCATTAGACTTTTCACTATTATGTAATCTTGTTTGAATTAATTTATTCATAATTTTTTTAGTTTAAGGAATTCCTCTAAAGTTCTTACTTCCCAATTAGGTACTCCTTTCTTGTTAGGAATAGTCCTCCAGGGTACTGGGTTGTTCTTGTTAGTAGATAATTTATCAGTATACAAGAACCTCTTCGGTGTAAATGTAGTTGCCCACAAGTATTTAAGATCTGACTTCATAGGTTTTATAGGAGATAGCATTACCTTCTGCACAAACTGTTGTGTGTTAGCCCATAACCACTTCTGAGTAAATTTAAAGTCTTGACCATAAGCTTTTTGGTTACCTGTTGGTCCTTTCACTTCTACTATTGAGTAGTAGAATCCTTCACTCTCTTCAATTACTGTTGGATGTTTATACTGAGGATTAAAGTAACAGTCACTCCACATACTATTTTCAGCTTCAAACGGAGTGTAGAAAATACCTTTAGCTTTTGGATTCCATTTAATAATTCTATCTGGAGTATAAGCTACTGGATTTAGAATTACATTCTTCTTTTTATCAAATGGCTTAGATAAACCATCAAACAATTGAAATGTAGGTACATCAGGATGAGATACTAATTCATCAATGTATCCTGCATCTACGAGTTCTTGGGCCCACATATCGAAAAAGTCCTCTTGGGTTGGATTAAATAGTTTTTCCATAACGCAGTAGGTCTTCTTCTTTATTAGATAAATGTGAGTGGCACTCTTCAAAAATTCCTCTTCTGAGTAATTGTTCAAGCATATTTTCACTGGGCATTTGAAAGAACAGCTCAGTCATTCTACAGTGTGCGTGAAATCTTTGTACATCAATTGTAAACTGCTGAAATTCTTTTATGTAATTCATATATGTAAAATCATCTGCCACTAGTACTTTCCAATATCTATTATCCCGTTTGATTCTAACGAAGCATTCTAAATGAACAGTTATTCTATCCATAGAACCACTCTGTCTGGCATCAAACTCAGGAAATCTTTTAGTTGTCATCATGTCTTTTAGTTGTTTGTTTATATTGAGTTCTAAAGAGTCTTGAAACCCGAGGTACCATTTTACTGGTGAATCTGGAAAAGTAACTCTTATTGTAAATTCGAGTAGAGCCTTTTAGTTCAGGCTCTATCGAACTATGTGTATATCCTAAAATAGGATCGTAATGTAATTTAATCATAAGATCAAAGTTACATAAGTTTTTACTCTGTTCATACTACTGAAGATACAAAGATTTCATCGTATACTCTATCTGCTACGGAATCATAATTTCCGTATAGCCATCCTCCAGGGACTTTAAGTATATTTTTTCCTATTTTCTTATCATAGTAACATTCATGTAACTTAAGAATGTAAGGAGTATATAAATCATTAAGTTTAAGAGTAAGTTCTAATGTACTTAACTTACGTAAAGCATCTGTAGATTGTAAACGAGTACTCGTTATAGCATTAATTTCAAAAATTCTAAGTATTAGTTCTTCTTTATTCATCGTCGTTAGATTTAAAGTCTATTTTTAATCTCCCCATAAAACTAGCTAAGAACACTATAAAGATTGCTATTCTAAATATTCCTATTGCTCCTTCCGAGGTGTACATTTCTGTTATTCTACTAAAATCCCATATAGAAACAAAGAAGCCTACAATAATAATATGGTAGACTACTGATGCAACTATGAGATTAAAGATGAATGCTATTATAAATTTTTTCATTCTGTATAGTTTAAATATTCTTCTATATACGCTTTGACTCTAGCGTCTACTTTCCCAGAATCATACATATATTTTAAATATGCATCTGGGACATTCTTCATCTTATCGCCTTTGTGTTTACCCCAAGGCATTAGGGAGTCGTCGTCTAATTCTAATAAATTAGACATCTTCTTTGAAATCTAAACTATCAACGGCACTTGTTATTTTAAAGAAAGTGTCAGATAAGTCAGTCATCTTACGTTTAATTTCAGTGTAATCATATGATGTTTTAAATGCTTTGCATTGTACAATTACACCAGCATAATCAAAAGCTGGTAGTCTATCACCCACTACGGGTTCTACTTTGTTTCCTTTACTTTTAACGCCAGTAGCATCTAAAATTGCTCTTACTTCAGTATTAGTGGCCTCAATAATGTAGCCATTAAGTGTTTGTCCTATTATTTTCATTGTTTATAATTTTTCTGCATTAATAAATTTGTTATACTTTTTAAATTATTTAGAATCACGCACATTTCCGCGACTATAGTGGCTGTGGCGCGGGCAACCTCCTGCTTTTACAGGAGGAGCACCAGTAAATCTGATGGTTTGTCCTATCCAGTAATTCTCATTCTTAAGTAGTTCTCTACGCTCAGCGTGATTGAAATCATTTAAGGATACAGTAAGTTCATTACCATCATCCATAGAAACTTTAAAGCCTTTAGCCATTCCACTAGGAATTCTGTCTTCCTTCAGTTTAGAGGTAACACTACGTCCAAGTTCATTGACAGTTCTCTCAGAACCTTCTCTAGCTTCAGTAGCTTCTTCTACGGATAGAATTATGCCATCGAACGGAGCAATATCATCTTTAATCTTAAAGGCTTGCTTAGATTTTAAAGTATGTCTTCCCATTTTATACCGAGAATATCTATACATAAGTACAATACCTTCGTAACCATCTATTATAGCTTGGTCGAATGCTTGATATACTGCATCAATATCACGTACTGAATACTGAGGAATTATGCAAGCTAATTTATCTATATAAGATAACTCAGTAAAAATATTTACAAGGTTTTCATATCTTTCATTCTTAGTTCTACTATCTTTACTGTGAGTTAAGTGGTCAAATACATAGAACCTTAAGCAAGGATGCCAAGTAGTTGCCCATTTTACATCTCTTCCGGGATAAGGCCAACCCTTTTCTTCTACACCTTCTGATTTAGCCCATAGTTTTTCGTATTTACTTACAGTATGGTCTGATGTTACATCTTCAGTTTTAAAGAAGTGCATTATCTCAGAGAAATTCATATTAGGACTATAAAATTCAGCTTCTATAACACCATCAAATTGTAATAGTAGTGCAAGATCTTCTGCCATACGATTCATATGCATACTTGGTAAATTTTTAAGACTTCTTCCTGTTAAATCTCCAGACCCGTATATTTCTACTCGTCCTCCATCTGCTTTATTGGATATAAGCCAATCAGATACATTATCTAATCGTTCTTCCCAATCAGGAGCTTCTCCTGCTTTATTGTTTGGTAATAACATTGGTGAAAATTCTTTCATTTAGTTTCGGTTATTGTGGCATTTGTCCATTTCCCAATGGGCATATCCAGGTTAATTAAAATATCAATTCGTTTTTTGTATCTCTTATTTAAAAGATCTTGTACTTGGTAGGTACCATCATAATCGGTTCCTTTAACTACTACACAAGAACCAAAAGGGTACTTCTTTAGTAGGTCTCTTGAGACGGCTATAATCTTATGACTATAAGGGTCGCTCAAGTTCAGCTTAAACATTGAAGCTGTGTGTCCGGGGTCTGAATTACACTGTTCAGGAACTGCATGATATACAGTCACTGTAACAGAAGTATTCTCATTTATACTAAATAATATAAATAAAGATATAAAAATCATTTTCATAATTAATATTTAATGTTTATAATATAATATGCACTGATCATTCCTTACGTATCGTGAATCTACCTCTTCATCAATTAGACGACTAGGGATATTTTGGGTATGGTCAAGAAGGTTCTGAACTGTCACTATAAACTCAGAACCTTTAATTAAATCTTCTTTAATCATTGTTCCTTTTTGTTCAAAGAAACAACTTGTACAAATCCATCCTATAAATTTTATTCTACTTAAATTATACATGTTGAAATCGGTGTTCAATAAACCAACTATCTTTAGGTGGGTCTATTAGTTCACTAGAAAAAGGAATATCCTTTTCTTTCATACCTAAACTGCTTATCAAATGACTACGAAGAGTTTTTGTTTTGTCTAAAGCTTGTAATATAGGGCTTGAAACAGAAAAACTTCCCATAGTTGCATTATAAGGTAGGGATGAGGTTTGATAAATTTTCTTCTTTGTACTCTTTTGAAATTTAGAATATGTACCTGCTATAAAATGTTCAATATCAATTGCATATTCTGTAGGTATGATAAATATCACAAATTTAACATCTCCGTGCATCATTTCAACAACGTAGTTATAGTTAGCTTTGTAATTAGGGGTATGCATATTCTTAGAAAGCTCTACATAAACTTTGGTCCCATCTTGTGAAAGAAAGGAAGCTTTGAAAGACCTCCCAAAAGTTAATTTGTTTACACCAACCAAAGGAAGTACATAATACGTTACTAAAGAATCATCTTTTGGTATAATCATAATTTTTATTTTTTAAATAATGAAGTTGGGTCTGGTGTACTCTTCTGAAATAAATCAGCTATCGTATCTATGATAGGGTAAAAGAAGTTTCTATGGTCAGCTAACAAATCTTTTATTTCATTAACTGCATCTTTATTGATGTAAGAACCTTCTAGGTCACTCATTCTAAGTAGTCTAACCATTTTATAAGTCAGAGCTGCTCGAGCAAGGCCATCTTCTTCATACTTCTTCGTATACTCTTTGTTTACAATTGCTCCATAGGGTAATTCACAGTCACACATTTTAATTGCAGTTTTTGGACCAACACCTTCAATTCCACAAAACTCACCTGGCATATCAGTAGGGTCTCCAGCCAGAACTTGTTCCCATAAGAATCTTTCAGCTTGAGCTTCGGTGGCACTATACCAACGATCTTCCCAAGTAATATTCTTTTTAAATGGATTATAAAATTGTGTAGGGACTTGTTTCATATCTTTATCTGCAGTGATTAAGAGTACTTTTCTATAGCCAATATGTTCAGCTAAAATACTCATAGCATCATCAGTCTCTATGTTATTTAAAGGATACGCGTTAGCTTCTTGAAATGCTTGGATAATTGTATCTTTCCAACACAATATAGCATCTGAAGGAACTCTGTGTCCTTTATAGGAAGGAAGAATATCATTCCTGAAGTTGTTATGACCTTTGTTCTGGTATAACATTAGGATATCATCACTTCCAGAGTTCTTACAAATAGTAGAAATAAACCTATGTACGTGACCCTTCACAATACCAGGTCTATCTCTATTACCTGCACCATATTGGACAGCAGCTACAATGTGTAACATACTGTCCAAATCTAGTATTGATAACAATTTACTCATCAGGAGAGTCAGTCTGTTCTTTCAAGATGTCTACTCCATTTTCAACAGCAAGCTTAACGATTTCGTCGATACGAGCTCCAGACATTTTTCCATAATCAGAGCTATGATATACTCCTGCTAATTTTGCAGCTTCATCCCAAACATTGTTAGGCATTAAAGCATCAACTCTAATTGCGGAACCTTCTGCTTGGAAAGATATAATATCACTTGGATTTACAAAACAAGTAAGTACGTGAGTACCACTACTTCTGTAACCTTCTACATAATTTAAGCCTCCAATATAAAGACCACCTCCACCAAACGAATTGTTTAGATTTCTAGGTGCTTCAGCAGGTAAATATTGAACTTTACCAACTTGATAGATATAACCTAATTTATCTCCCGAATAGAATTTATGTCCATTTCTATATATAGCCGGTGTAAATATGAATTCTTCTTTAGTAACAGGTTTTTCAAATTTTTCTTCCTCAAGAACTTCTCCTGTTACAGTATCAATTACAGCAGGAATTCTTACTAGTGAATCTTTCATAACTTTTTCATAAGTACCATCTTCTTGAAGTTCCATCATATACTCCCAAGTTACAATTTCTGCAACTTTATAAGTAACTAATAAACCTTCTTGAGATATTGCGATATCTTGGTAAGTAGCTAGAGCTTTAGCAGCTTCTCTTGTATAATCTTCTTCATCCATCAAACGTCTAACTTCATCTTCATCTACAAAAGTAGTATCTAAATAGGTTTCAAAATAACGAGCCATATCTTCACTATAACGAGGATTACCAAGTAATCTCGCCCAAGTTTTAATAACCGGCATAAAATCAATATCCTTATCATAAGAGCGTTCTATGATAGCTCTCAATACTGCAGGAATAGGTTGTTTACTTCTGAAGCCATCAAAGGCTAAGAAATACTCATCCGTAGCGGGACGAAATATTAAATATTTATTTGTCATAGCAATCTCATTGCTTCGACTTGCTTTAACGTATGCAAGAACCTCTTCAACGGTAGCTCCATCTTTATTAGCTTTATCTAAGAATGTAATATTCTCAGGTGTTTTAGCCATATTAAACGGTTTACCATCTACTGTTCCTGCAATTGTGTCTTGTAATTTTCTATATACTATCATTTCTTAATTTGTTTTTGGTTTCTAATATAAAATTGAATAATTCTTTTGATCTTGTCAAGTCTGTATCTTCAGTAACAGCAAGTAGAGGTTCAATAGGTTCTAACCTTTTAAACTCAGATTCTATTACGGATATAAACTCTTCGTCGTATGCATCTAAATAGTAGATTTCATCACTACTAAACAATGCAAGAGCTTCTTTTGCAATCAACTCTTTGTCTCCTGTTTTCACAGTTTGTTGAAATTTTTCTAGTACTTCTAGGTATTCAAAAATTTCATCTATCATATCAGAATTAGAACCTATTTTGTTCTCTAATATGTATTTTGGGTCAGTATTTCCTGAGGTTCTCCTCAAGGTTTCATACATGTTATGATTAATATCAGTTAAAGATTCTATGATGTTATCATTAGTTGCATATGTATTATATTTATGTAAAAGTTTTCTAAAGATACGTAAAGTATTTAGATTTCTAATATGTTTGCCTATCGTGAGTTCTCCGGTTTGTGTGTTTAATTGTCTAAAGTAATCTGTCACTAGTATTCCATAAGGTAAAAAGTATTTTACTACTTCTTGAGAAATATAAATTACATTTCTAGGGAATTCTCCTGTTGTCATATAACAAGCTACCTCTATTAATTTACCTAAAACTGTAAACTTTGCAGGTACTATAATAATACCTTCAGGAAAGTCCTCAAACCTAGTTTCAATTTGATTTTGTTTAATGGTATGTTTAATCCTATTGTAACTAAAATTATCCCGTCCATTAAACCTCAAATTTTGGTCTTCATACTGCATATACAGAACTTCCTTATTAATCTTACGCTCCATAGCAGCTAAGCCCGTTTCTTTTACTTCTTCGGACACATCTCCTTCAAGTTCATCTTCAGTTTCATCATAAACTACATCATACTCATCAAGATTTAGGTCAGAATATTTTTCTAATAAATCTATAGTGTACTCATCAACTTGACTAGTAGGATATTCTTTCTTTTGAAATTCAAGAATAGATTTAGTTTTTGCAGAGTTCTTTCTTATGTATACAAAATGTCCAACATCATATTTATTAAGTAGATGTACGGCTAATCTTGGTCCTAAAGATGATTGAGCTGCATAAATAATCTTCGCATCTCCAATAAGTCTAAATGACTCTATAGTCTCAGTTCTAATCTTAATCTTACTTCCTTCTTTATAGGTACTAACCTTCTTTACGGTGAAAGAATAGAATAAGAACTCAAACAAATTAAATGACATTCTGGTAGTAATATCTTTAAATGGTTTACGCAGAACAAACTTTGCAGTAATAGCAGAAATATCTAAGAATTTCTTAAATTGACTGTCTACTGAATCAGACTCTCGAGTATGCATAGTGCTATACAATCTGTTCAAGTGAAAAATATCCTGATCATCCACTAACTTTAATCGGTTAGTTATGTAATCAGATGCTTCTTCCTTTGCAGATTCTACAGCAGATAGAATAGTCTTCTTGGTTTTCTCTGTCCATTTCAATGACTCTCTTGATTGGGTAATATCTACGTCTGTAGCTGCTACTTTAATAGCAATTCTACCTTGACGTCTATCCAACTCAAGTTCTTCCCAACTTATTACTCCATAGGATATCCCATCCACTAAAATATGAGGAGACGTATATGTAGAATATTTTGGAATTAATAATACATCAGATTCATAAGAAGGGGTTTCATTTAACTTGTCAGTTACAATAGAACCATCTTCTTTCATATGGTTTAATCGTACTTTACCATTGAAGTATTGAAACTGTTCTCTAACAGCTTTAATGAATGCATCTTTATTATGTTTCTTTACTTCTAAAGTTACGGTAACACCATTAGATTCAGTAGTAGGTTCCCAATAAACAGGTCTCTCTTCTACTTCATCATTAGCCATGGTCACAGACCACATTTCTTGCTTACCATTTTCATGCTGAGGTGTAATAGGTTCATAATCGTGTTTGAAAATCATAAATGAAGTTCTAAATCCGCTGTAACAAGTTTCCATCACGAAGTAATCTACTCCAGTTGCAAGACCTGCTTTAGATCCGGCTCCAAATTTGCCAATCACATGCTTCATATTTCTTTTTGACGAAAATCCTATTTTAAAGTAACCCTTTAACCTAGAGCCACTTAGCCCAACTCCTTTATCTGTAATTTCAATCCTATCTCTAGGAGAGTTCTCGATATAAGTAACTACTACTTTATCGTTTGTACTAAGGAATGCAGGGTTATAATAACTATCGTCAAATCCTGAATCTTTTAATAACTTAGTATCCATTCGCTGTAGATAATAATTCTCTACAGGTTGTCCCGCAGTGATTGCTTCATATACGGTACGTTCTACAATAGCATCTAAACCATTGCTTATTCCTTCTCGTATAAAACTACGTATAGGAAAGGAATATTGATCTTCTTGGACAGCTTGAAATATTAAATCGTAAGCTCCCTCATCTATTTCCTTTTTTATTCCGGGCCTCTCATCCCGTATAATGTCAATTTCCGCCACTTATTTTTACGTTTTTAATTTACTTTCTATTAAATACCTTAGATAATCTAAAGCTTTTTGTTTTTTACCCTCTTTCTTTAATCTTCCAAACAAATCAGTCGGGTCAGAGTCTTCTAAGAACTCGTCAAACTTGATAGGTATTAGCCAAGGATACGCATCTAAATATCTTTGTTGAGCTACTCGTCCAGCTTTATCGTTGTCTAACCAGATGAATACTTTCTTATACTTTAACTTTAAAGTATTCTCCATAAAATACTTATTAACCATACTATTTTCTGATGTACCAGCGACGGCTTCCCATCCGAAATGAGCATCTAAGAACATAATCTCTTTGGTGCTCTTGGTGATAATACAAAAATCTTGTTTGAAATCTAATTGAATAGCGCCTTCTACAAATCCTGAAGGATAGTTATTCCTAAACTTGTACTTACGTTCTTCAAATGGTTGATAAACCTTATAATGTCCTACGATTTCATAGCTAACTGCCATAGATCTAACATTAATACTCATATGGGTATCTGTAATATAATGCACAACTAGTACATCTTTACAGTAATACTTTCTACGAGTTCTGAGTGGAATTTCTAAGAAGTCCCAATAATCGAGATACTCTTTAGATTCTACCTGGCGGCCTGTAACTTCGATTTTGACAGGTGCCTTGTATAAAGGTTTACTTTTTACTAAATGAGGTATAAATTCGCCACAATCTTCATTATTTAATCCTAGTTGAAAATCACTATTGATTTGAAGTAATGCATTTCTAAGAGGTATTAACTGTTCTCCTCCACCCATTAGGTAGCGTAAGAATTTAAAAACATTACCGTGTAATCCGGTAGCATTATCTTTAAACATTATTACATCTCGGTTATACTTACTATAATATAAAGAAAAGCTTGGGTCGTTATCTCCATCTCTTAAGGGTGAACTATATTTTGTGTAGAGTTCCAGTTCAATTCCTATGTATATACTATAGATAGAATAATCATCTACATATTTCAATACATTAGCCTTAGAGAGTAGATTTTTATCTACATATTCCTCTAAAAAATCCATAATGAAAAAGCCCTGCCGAAACAGGGCTAGTGTTTAGATTACTTTTTAGCTTTGAATAGATCCGGTTTTTTAGTCGGAGCTTCTTCAGCCATTTTATCTACTTCTTTCGTGTCTGATTCAGCGTGAGCATCAGGTTTTTTGAACAAAGCGTTAGCTTTATTTACATCTGTTACTGCTGCTTGAGTTGCATCAGAAGCAATAGGATTAGAATGATTCAATCCTTGGTCTATTTCATAATCACTCCATTCTATTTTAGAAGCTAGCTGTGGAATAGACATAGGTTCTAACCATACATCGTAAGTACTTTTAGAAAGACTAGAGAATATTTTATTCTTAGAACCTCTTGGACATTTAGCTCTAAATGCTGCATCATTCTTATTAAAAGCATTTTTAGCTTTCAAGAAGTTTAAGAATTTAGTACAAAGATTAATGTCTACTTTTTTCAAGAAGTCTTCATCCGTAAGTTGACCAATGGCTTTACCATAGGTCTCTGGAGGAATTCCTAAACCTTCAAACATAGCCATATTTCCTATAGCTTTTGCTACTTCTTCTTTTGTGCCGAATAATTCAGCAAAAACAGATAGTTGATGTCTACGTACAGTTAAATCTTTTACAATATCTGCAGCAGATTTAGGTATTTTATTATAATCTGTAATACTAGGAGTAAAGAACCTAAAGTTAGACTCCATAGCCTGATACACTTCATTGTTCTCTAATGCTGCCAATATAGCCTCAGGGCTTTCAACAGATTTGATTACTAGTTCTAAAGATCCTTTGTCATTTATTTTTGATTTCTCTGAAATCACTAAGTTGTTGTGGATTCCCACTGGAATTAATGCCATAATTTACTTTTGTTTTTTAGTTTAAATTAAATTTACTCGATAAATGTCGCTTTGATTTTACCTTTTTTGTACTCTCTGACACGATCTAGGATTTTAGCCATATCATTAAAGATTCTACCTTCTGCAAAGCACCCAGGAGGAGATTTAGCATCTCTTACACTATCTTTATTGGTTTGTACCATATAGCGAGTTCCTGCTTCAGTGTCTTCAACTACTCCGTGTAGAACATAGTTCACATAGGATGGTGGATCAACGATTCTATCAAGTAACTTACCTGATGTTTTGAATCCGATAGAACCTCCTTCTTTAAGTTCAGTGTGATGAATTAATACAATAATTAAATCATCTCTCCATTGTTCAGATTTAGAAAACACTGTTTGAAATACAGATGCTCCAAATTCATTCCATCTTTGAAATGCTTCATTTCCTTTGTTACGAACTAGAAAAGCAGGGTCTAATATACGTGCTGTAAAGTAGTGAGTAAAATCCTCTACTACTACAGTATTTATATTAGGCATTTCTTTGTCGATATGTTCTATGGTAGGTTGAATATCATCAAGTTCACTCGTAGCTATACGATTTACACCTAATTCATACTCATTGCCTTTTGGAAATGGTAATGATTTACCATTAGGACTGATAATAAGAGTTTTCTTAGGGTCAAGATTTCTTAATGCTGTGGATTTACCACAACCACTTTCTCCCATATAAATTACAATTTCTGCCATTATACTTATTGGTTTTTAAAATTTTGATTATTATTTTTCGGGGTACTAAAGATACAAAATTTTATACACCTGACCGAACTTGGGCGTATATTTTTTGCATCAATATATCATCAGGATGAGGTAAAGTTTCAAAGTGATTACATTCTCCTAAGAACTTCATTCCAAACTTGCCGCCATCGGCTCCAAAGGAATTCTTTAGAATATGCATACTTCTGAATCTATTGATTCCTCCTGGTGTTCTCATAGAAGCTTCGTGACCTTCTATTGGGTTAATACAGTATCCACCATATTTACCTTCTTTGTCATAAGCTTTATATCTATACGGATCGAATAAACCTAGAATTAAATCTGCATCAAAACCCATTTGAGAACTCTTAAAGATATCTTCTAGTTGAGGTGACAGGTCATTACCGTGTAACTTCATTCTTTGAATATCTCCCATCGCTCTATTTTGCTGGGTTACAATTACTGGACTAAATCCAAATCTATCTCTAGCATTAGCTAGTTCCATACTGATTTCATCAATCACATCTTTGTCTCCAAGTAAGTTAATACCATCAATTACAAAGAATACAAATGATTTCTTCTTATACATAAAATATCTATAGTCATCTTCATAGAGTTTAAAGTCTTCTCCATTGTGGGATAGACCCATAAACTTTCTAGGACCAGTTTTAGACTCTTCTATAAAATTATCATCTTCAAATCGTTTAATATACACAGGATTATCACGGTAATATACTCCTATATCATCAGTATAATAATAATCTCCTAACGCTAACGCTCGAGTATTAATTATTCTACTAAGAACTTTCGGACTTACTTTACCATCTTTAATCATTACGTGTTCTAACAATCCGGACATTTCATCATCATAACTTCTAACTAGATTATAACCTGCTGTATTTAACGGGCCATTCTTCCAACCTAAAATCTGATCTGGCGATAACAACATATCATTGTCATCTCTATAAATCATCCACGATACCCATTTGGCGTGCTTAAACATTTGCTTTCTCTCTAATGAAAAGTAATTTACTTCCCAGTAGATTTCAGAATCTTCAAGTTTCTCTAAATAACTCCAAGGAGCTAATACGTATTCAAAATCGGCAAAACTCGTCTTTCCAGCACCAGTGGCACCAGATATCAAAGTATATCTAGATGGCATAAGATTATATACATCTCCAACACCTTCTAAAGCATTAGGTAAATATGTAATCTCTCCTCTTTGGGACGCATCTAATTGAGATAGAAATCCCTGTTCGTATTTACTATTTAATTTTGCCATGTAGAGTTCTCTCCTTTAGATTCGCCGGTTAGCGAAGATTTTAGTTTTCCTTCTATATGTTCTCTATAAACTTCAAGTATAACACCTTCAAGTATAAGATTTTTAATTGCCTTAGGCATTTCACTATATCTATAGTAGGTTTTTACACTATCTATAAATGTAGATGGACAAATACTTTTATCTGCTATAATATTGCCTAAAATATTGATAGCGTCTTTGCCCATACCACGTAAAGGATATCCTTTATTAGCAAATCTAGGAATTTCACATAAATCACAAAAGCCTGTAGCTCTTGCGTGACCTGATGTTTCTTTTATTTGTATAGGCCAATCACCTCCATTTGTAGATGGATTTAGTAAAGAATTATAATCTAAATTCTGTTTAGGTAAGGGAATATCTTTCAAAGGAGCAAAACTTGTAGATAAAAGTTCTTTATACTTCTCTGTTATCATGTATTCTTTTCCGATGACAGCGATGATGTTCAATTTTTCTAACTTTATTATTATTTCATCTTTCGTCATTTTTGTTTGGGTTTTACAGTGCAGTAATTCCACACTTCACTTGTTTTAATCTTAGTACTTCGTAGCATATTACGAGCCCATTTAACTTGTTGGGTTTCTTGCAATGTGTACGAATTGTTCTTCTCTCGCCTCATATAATAAGGCAATAGAACGTATACAGTAGCCATTTCATTTGGTTTAAGACGCATAAGTCTTCCAAATCGTTGAGAAGCTTTAGTATCATTTCCGAAGAATGTTTCTAAAATACCAACATCTAATCCGTCGATATTTGCCCCACGATCAACTTTATCACAAACTCCTAATAGATTAATCTTACCTTCTAAAAAGTTGAGATAATTCTCATCCCTTTGTTTCTTAGGTATTTTACCATTATAGACGTTCATAGTTCCACAAATAGAAATTGATTGTTCTGTTCTCTTAGAAAAGATAATCGTTTTACTATCTGGTTGTGTAGTTTGTACGTGCTCAATTAAACCTCTTGCTACTGTTCTGGCCGATGCTGAATTTAACAGTAAATCTGACCGTTCTCTTGTTACTCGTTGTACCTGATAATCTGCATTCTTTATTGCTTTATTGTATTCATCCATAGTAAGTATACCTTGCATAAAATCTTGGTGTACTTCAGCAGATTTGCCTATTTCTATTTGGCATTTCTTATTGATGTAATCATAAGCATTACATTCTGATTGTGTAAAGGATCTCTTCTGTCCGTGTTTAAAATAAGTTATCTTATGACTTGATGGGTCTTGAGATAATTCATATTGAACGAATACGAAATGTAAATTATTTAGTATTCCGGAGTTCTGAGCCTCATCTGCAGTTAATCTGGTGAATACAGGTAAATGTTTATCAAACCAAGGCATTTTTGCTTCAGTTATAAATCCAGTTAATCCTAATATTCTGCAATCAGAGTATTCATAGAAGAACTTACTTAGTTCATCTGTATCTGCTGCAAAATCACATTCATCTGCAAGTATAAAATAGTCCGAGAGGTCTTTAGTCTCTTTTTTCCACTTATATGCAGTCTGATACGTAACGAGTTCTACATTGTTTTTAAAGAAAGTTAGATAATTCCACTTCTTAAACTCTATTTCCCAGTTATAATCTCTTAACAAAGTCGAGTTGACTAATATAAGAACCTTACTAGGTTGTAGGTGTCTAATTATGTTAATAGCTACCTTACTTTTTCCATACCCTGTGGATAATACTCCGCAACTCTGAAGAGGAGCTCTTGTAAAATACAATGCTACTACATCAGCTTGTGACTTATCACGTACATCTACACTCATGGTCGTCTTGAAGAAACGTTATACGCTTCTCCACTGCTAGTTCTTTATCTACATCTGTATGTATTTTATTACAAGGATTAGCTTTAATTAAAGCCACTAGCTCTCTTGCTGTAAATTTATACTGTTTTGCCATTAGCTAATAAATAAAAATATTCATAATTAATTCTCACAACTCTGGGTTCAGAGAGGTGGCTTATTTTACTTACAAATACAGAATACATTATTCTGTTCACTGTATTCGTTTCAAATAATGTATAATGACTTAAATCAGGATTAACCCAACAAGACTTCATAAAATCGTAAACATATCCATGCTTTACCAATTTTCTCCTGATAGCATCTACGTCTCGTTTTGTATGCTGTTTTGCCATTAGTATTGTCATTATTTTTCGTTTAAGGCTATTTCTAGCCATTCTTTAAATGATAGAAGATATAAAGTACGAGAAATGAAAGTAAAACTCCCATCTCTCTGTACTTTGTACCAACCACCAACTAGTCGTATAAAAACTTTGTTTGCACCATTATAAATCAAGAACGAATCTAGTTCCCGAGCATCTTTCGGAGCTTTATCAGGATCTACATTTTTAAATTTACCTCTATGAAAGATTTTCGTTACCATAATTGACTTTTATACGGTTTGCATATACGTTCAGTACTTTTAGAACGCTTCTTCAGTTCTCCTGTGTCATAAGGACCTTTGACACGTTTGTCGTATTTACGAAATGTACTGTACACTAGAGCTACTTTAATATCTAATAATTTAGCGATAGAAACAGCCATCATTTTTCCGTGACACGTTAGTATTTTACTCTCTATTTCACTTTCTTTCATAATTTACTTCCGTTAGCTTTAAATTCTTCATATGTCATAGGGTATGTAGGAACAAATGTTTTAACGTTATAATTTAGAACATACAAATGTCCTTGAGTTACTAATTTAACATTCTCTTTACCAACTGCGATGTAATGATTTAAAACATCACTTCCGTGAAATGCAACTTTAACCTTTCGGCCTAAATTTATACCTAAGATATAATCTCCATCATGTTCTTTTACAACATTGTCTACAAGTACTAATGTGCTTCCAGCCATGATGCTCCTGATTTAGAACTGGCACTCACATTAAATCCTGCTAACTTCGCAGCTAACATCATATAATGCTCAACTTGTTTCTTACATAAATCTACATAGTATCTATCTTCAGTAATTCTAGCTTGCGCTATCGTCTCATCGTGATAAGGTAATAGTAGTTGAATGTGTTCATTCAGGTCGTTATGATTTAACCATCTACGCATAAGAACAAATGCTATTTTTAAAATAGCTGAACCACTTGATTGAATCGGCGTATTAAACGCTGCTCTTTCAATTGCTCCGTGCTCTTCTGCTACACTTAACTTCCATTGGTCAAAGAACCTAATTCTTCCAAACACAGGTTCAATAATATGTCCATTGTGTATTGCATAGTTACCAAAGTCTACCATCATTGCAGCTACTGCTGGAACTATCTCAAAGAACCTCTTCAAGATAAACTTAGCTCTCTTCTCAGATATTTTCAAGTTAAAAGCGAGTTTAAAATACGAAATTCCATAAATAGAACCAAATGATACGGCTTTAGAATTATCTCTCATCTCTATATGGCTAGCACATTTACACTTTTTATATTGATGTTCAAATATGTCGGTTATTTCACCATTTTCCACTGGAGCATAATAAGCACAACCTTCTTCAGTTGCTTCTACCCATTCATCTCCGAATATCAGCTCAGCATTCTTACTGTGCAAATCATATCCTTTAGAGATATACTCTAACCAGGAAGGTTCTTGCGAAAGAATAGCAGTAATTATCAATTCTTGTCCATCATAATCAGCATCGACTAACTCGAATCCCGGGTCAGGGATTATAGCAGCTCGATATGCAGAAATCTTACGTGGAATATTCAACATATTAGGCTTAACAGATGATAATCTACCTGTTTGCATAATTTGATTAAACCTTGTACGATGTTTACCATCAATTTCTACGTGATTATCATAGAACTTCTTACCAAAATTCTTCAATTGATATTCTGTCTCACTCCAAGATAGGAAATGCTGTATAATAGGATGTAAATGAACAAAATCTATTATTACATCTTTACCTGTACTCTGAATTTTAGGGCTTATAGCTTGAAATACTAATAATCTTTGAGCAGGTGATGCCCAATTCAGATCTAAATGACCTGCAGGACGTAACCAATCTTCTTCAATACAAAATTGCTTCAGATTAGTCATCAAGAATCCATTTAGATGGTCAGTAGCATCAAAATCTTTAGAATTAAGAATCGTAAGCTTTAAAATAGCAAATTCATTGGTAAAAGATGTAGGATAAAATGATTCTTGCCAAGCCTTTCCGGATAATTTTAATCCAGGAGGGAAGTCAGGATCGTGTTCTTCAAGATACTTTTTCAGTTCTGTCTTAGCAGTCTTTTCTACTTCAAAATCATAAATTCTATCTAAGATTTTCTTCTTCTTTACTGCAGATCCCCAAATATTACTTCTAAACTCATCTTTATCTGATATCCAATTGTTAGCTTCAAGTACATCATAGAAATCATCTACAACCATCTTGTTTAATTCAGCGAGTTCTCTCTCATAAACAGGACGTACGGAATCTTCAATCGCGTACCACTTTTCCTTATCTATACGAACTCCCGTCATTTCCATATCACCAACTACCTTCACAAATTCATTCTCCCACCACATAGTCTTCATAAGACCTTTATGATTTCCTTGCTTAATTCTATCATCAGAATGTTTCATCTCTGAGATTTGAATCTCTCTAAGTGCACACAATTTGACAACATCTATGGCAGCATACTGAATTTGTCTATCAGTATAAGGTCCACCATCTTCAAATGTAAGCTGCTCTTCTTTCGATATATCAATATCAAAGCGTCTTTTCATTATTCCCTGTAATCCGTGAAATCCTTTTTCACTTGAGAGTCCATTGGTTAGAACTTGCTCAGCTAAATAAGTATCCCATACTTTCTCTAATTTAATACCAGTGCATTTTCGGAATACAGTATAATCAAATGATACACTATGCATGATACATAGCTTTCTTTGAAGTTCATTCATTAAAGCACTACTTTCAGCAAATGTTAATTGATCCCATTCTATTACCCATAATTTAGACCCATCTACACTACCAATTGATACTACTTTAAGCTGTCGATTAAGGATCGACTCTACTACGTTAGTCTCAGTATCTAATCCTATGATATCAAGACCTATTAGCCAAGTTAATCCTTCAGAAAATGGAGTACATCCATAAGAGGATATACTCGCATCTCCTGTAAAGATTAAAGTTGCCATTATTTCTGTAGGTCGGCTGCCCAGTCTTTTACCGGAGCTTTAGTTTCTCCATGATCTTTTGGATCTTTAGCTTTAGATGATTTGCTCATAGCTTCATCCATACTAGCTTTTTCAACAGGTTCAACTACTGCTTTTAACTCAGTGTGAACTACAATCAAAGGACAGATAGTTAAGTTTTCTCTTCTCACATAAGTATCTTCACCTTTGTGCTGGCCAGTAGAAACTACTTTAGGCAAGTGATAAATACTATTTTCAGAGGCAACTATATCTTCTCTTGATACATTGAAATCTACATACTCAGCAGTTTCCCAATCTATTTCATAGATATCAGCTAACATTGGTACTAATACTTCTCTTGAGAATGTTGATACTCCTTGTAAGAACACTGAAGCTTTTGGTGTATTTGTATCCCCATCATATTTGGTTGATGCCCATAAGTCTACTTTAGCAGCAGATTTTGGTACAGCAGTTACAAATACTAATTCAGTTGGTAATTGACCCATAATCATTCCCCACTTTTTAGATGTGAAGATATCTAATCCATTTCCTACAATTACAGTAGGCTCCTCTCCTTCAGCTGCTACTTCAGCTAAAGTTACTTTAGGTTTGAATTCTAAATCGTATTCTTTAGCGAATGCTTCCGAAGGATACACTTTACCATTAGAGAATACTCTTAAATCAGCTTCAGTAGGCAATTTAGGTGTTGAGATTTTTTGTTTTGGAGTTGCTTTAATAACAACTTCTAATTTTACATCCTTTAAAAAGGATAAGTCCATAACTTTCGTCATAATATTACATTGGTTTTGTGCACGGTTATTTTTAAGTGCGGGTTTATATTAATCTTTAAACATATTTTTTGTTGCATTGACTCCTTTGATGTAATCTTCCACTTTGTCGGGTAATTCATCGAGCCATTTAGTATACTCATCATCTCCCATTTTTATCATAGCCGTATCAATATGACGAGATAGAACTGCATCAAAAGTAACTTTACTCTTAACTAGTTCATAAATAGATGTAAGATATTGAGTTGGAACACTAATACTGTTTTCTTTAAAATAAGATAAACAAGTATTGAAGTGAATTGCATGAGTAAAACTCTTAAATATTTCAGGAAGTCTTAAATTAGGACTAGTAAAAAATACGTAGCTAAATGCTAGAACTTCCTGAACAGGAGTTTTCTTATTTCCACCTAAACTTTGGAATATATAATGAGCTAATTCACTAGTTAAATCAGATTCTGATATTTTTACAACAAATTCAAATTTATCTACAATAGCAAATATTTCTTTAGGTTGTATTTCAATAGTAATACCAGCCTCAAACTTAAATGAATCAAGCTCAAATATATCCCAAAGTTTACCTTTTACAAGGTCAGTTTGGTTTTCTTTTAAAATTCTAAAGTTCTCCAAGAAGAAGTATTTTAGCAAGTGTAACTTTAGTTAAGAACATTCTTTCATACCAAGGCATACCTAAAAGTAGTGTTCTACCTCTTGTATAGGCATTAGAAGCCATAAAATTACTATCTAACTCTCTCTCGGCAGAATGAAAATCACTTTTCAGTTCTTCTACTTGTCTATCATACTCATGCTTCATAGCATTGTACGTAGTTTCTGTTATAACAGATTCTTTAGGCTCGTTAGTAAGTTTTGTTATAAGCTTTTTGTCAGCATTAGTTTGTTTAACTAAAGCTGAATTTTCTTTAAGTAAATCTTTTTTTAATTTCATCTTTTGGTTTTTATGGTGTGAATTTATTCTTTACATACCCTATATCTAGGCGGGTACACCCGATAATATTACCTTTATCGTCTCTTATGGCTCCTTTTGGGACTAATAAGTCTTTTCTCTTAGGTAACGCGTTCTTTACTAATTGACTCACGATGTAATAAGTGCCATCTACAAATACAGGAACTTCAGAAGTCTCTCCCCATTCAGTCGAGCTGATAGGTATATCTTCAATAAATCCAATGTCTGTAACGAGTTCTTGCACTCTAATCATTCCATTACTCTTTGGGAAAACCCTAAGAATACTTAAATCTTCATTAAGGATGTATATTGCATGTGGCGTCTTATTCAGAATTTTCTGTGTTGTTTTCATACTTCAAATCTTTTGCTTTAATAGATATAGATCCTTTTTCTCCTTTACTTTTAAGTAGGGCCCATAGTCCTTCAGGTAAAACTACCGGCTTACGTAAATATGTTGCTTTTCCTTTTCGGAATATTATTTTTTTTAATTCCATTTATTTTATAAGTTTAGTATAGTTAGTGTTCATCCAAGTTCTAAATTCATCAAAATGTTTCTGTACTTCGTATCCATTATCTACTAAAGGATTGAATGAACCCTTATACCCAGGTCTATTGTTAGGAGTGAATTTAATTCCTTTTTCTAATCCAAATTTTAGAATAATATTGTTTAGAAATTGATCTACAGCTCTATGAGATTTCTTTTCAGGTTTTCCTATGTCATACTTTGACATAAAAAGTGTAGTGCCGTTGCATCCTTTAAGTTTGTCTATTATACTCATAATTTTTCTTAATTATTACGCAGCCATATATAACTGCAATTATTATCATTAAACCAATCCAACTGTCAATAGAAAGATTAGTTACTGCATCTTGACAATGTGAATTATGAGGTGGACAAGGATGTGGTATCTTATTTAATAAGATTAATGTCATTCTTTAAGATTTTAATAAGTTTTTAATAATCCAGCGTAATCCCGGCTTTTTCCAAGTATTTTCTCTTCTAATAAGTAAATTATTAGCTTTGGGAAAGTAATCTAAGATACCAAATTCTTCTGTTCTAATAGAAAAACTTCCATTAGGTCTCTCTAGCACATCATATCTATGAGCTAATAATGGTAACCATTCAGAAAACTTCTCACTTCTTTTCTCTCTGAGAGCTTTACATAGAATACCAAATGCTTTGATGTCATTATCTTCTTCAGCTGCTTGCTGATGTAATTCTTCTGATTTTTTCATTTCTTTACGGCTTTAATTAAATAGTGTCTAGTTTCTCTAATAACCATTCAGGTATTGATAGTATAGTTTTATCATCAGATAATACAACTTGTGATTTAGGTACCCATGATTTAGAATCATCTATAAATTTAACTAAATAAGCTTTATCTGTTTCGTGTTCAATACTAATATCACAAGGAATCATTATTGATGGTGTAGATCTATTTGAATAGTACCTACTTTTTCCATTTCCTCCACCATCACCACCAAATCCATCCCAGCCATCATTAGGAATATCGTGTCCAAATTCTTCTGCGAAACTCATAATTCTTTAAGATTTTAATTAATAATAAAATAGGCGGGAGGAGCATAACCCCTTATACTCCTATAGCCCACCTATTTCCTAATAGTCTGTTAGACTACTTAGTTTCTCCTTTTGTCAATCTTGAAACTCTTGCTTCACGAACAGAGATTTCTTCTTTCAAAGATTTGATTACATCTTCAGATTCTTTTTTAGTCTCTTCGATATCTTTTTCAATACCTTGAACTCTCCCTTCAGCAAGATCAATATTACCTAAGTAATACTCCATATGAGAGCGTTGAGCATCATTAGTTTTCAAATTGTCCGGGTTTAAGTTTGTATAAGTTTCTTGAACGCTTTGTTGAGCATCTTCTAATCTTTCTTTCAACTTGCTAAGTTCTGATTTAAGATTGTGTTTTTCATTCACAATACTACGATTAGCTGTTTCAATTTCACGCTCTAATGTTTTAGCGCATTTTCTGATAAAACCTTCTACTTTACCGAAATCGCCTAAGTTTAACATTACTGCAACTTCATTTACGATTGAAAATTGACTTTTTTCTACTGCTTTTACTGGTGTACTTTTTTCGTTACTCATCTTTTAATGATTTTTGTTTAAATTATTATTTAATACGACTTTTGATTGATTTTAAAGGGACAATCAAACCTTTTAGTTTAGTCACACGCTTGATAAGTGGACTTGTTTTAACAATACGACTCTTTAGAGAATCGTCTTTAACTTTTACTTCTAATTTAGAATTACGTTCTGACATTCCAAAATGCATCTTAAATACATCTGAAGGCATCATAGGATGTTCTCTCATATGAGCTAAATGTGCACTTTGACCCATTCCTACAAATTCCATACAGGACCTACGAGTTGCTTCTTCTGCCGATACTCCCATTGGTCTATAAGGATCTGTTCCTTTAAGATATATTGGTGGATCTACAGGCCATTTACCTTGAATAGTTGAACTACTTACATCAGACTCACAATCAGAAGATACTCTAGGATGTTCTCTAAGATATTCATCCGTTGCAGCTTTAGCGGTTTTACCATAACCTCTTCCTCCTGATGTAATCTGTTCTCTCATTCCTACTCCCGGTTGTAAATAAGGTTCTACTTCAGCATCTTTAATACTCCAATGAGTACCTTTTCCACTCTGAGCTGTATAACTATTGCTAGGTAAATGTACTGATGTAATCTTAACTACATCACCAATTCCAAATCCGTGGTCATTAGTATTTCCTGTAATAACAACTTTGTCTCCTTTACTATATTTAAGAGGATAATCAGGAACTTTATCGCCATAAAAATCAACTTCATCATCATTAACCCACCAATCACTATCACCTTCTGAACTAACACTAACTACTCTATAAGGACAGTTAATATATTTAGCATTAATTTCTACTACTTGAACAACAGTTCCTATTTCAAACATATTTCCGTGTAATCTATACTTAATAACTAATTTATCATCTAATTTATATTTAAGTGGCGTTGATTTAGAACTAGATGCAATTATTTTAAGTTCTGATGCAGCTTTTACAAATTGTTTTAAATCTTCCCAATCATATTTAGGTTTACCTGAAAATGTAGCTATAGCCCAATAACTATGGGAATTCCAAGCATATCCACTAGAACCTGAAGGTTTAGGAGAAGAACCTACTTCAAATTTATCTCTTAAAAATATTCCAAGAGACATATTTGCATTAAGACACCAACCTTCAGTTGGAAATGATGTGAGAATTGCTTTAGGTACATCTTTAGCTGAACGTACAAACTTAAATTGATGAATACGAGCATTTTGAGTTGTAATACAATCTGAAGTAGACATTATACCTTTAGCTTTTACCGTATCACCCTCATACTTAAGGAAAGTAACGTGGTCGCCAATTTCAAAACAAGTACCAATTGGGTCTTTACGAATAAATTCTAGAATGTCTCTTGCTTTAAAACTTGGACTCTTTATAGGTCGACTTACTAACTCAAATGAAGTTTCTCCACACATATACTTAAATTTACCATCTTTAGAGTTACCAAATGGTGGGTCTATTCTGTATCCAAGTTCTTTATTCTGATACATACCCTGCTCTATAATAGTAACTTCTTGACCTTCATCACTGTTGGCTATTCCGTGTCCACTCCTTATAATTCTTACTATATCTCCTATATCAAATTTATAAGATGATTCTTTTATAGATTCCGGACTTATTAGTTCAAAAGATTTCTCTCCAACAAATCCATGACTACCATGTGCGCAATTACCAAATCCAAGACTACATTTATATCCAGGACCACAATAAAGACCTAATTCTGTTATTGTAGTAGTTTTACCTAAAGCTCTCTCTCCTACACCCCATCCATTTGCTACAATTTTAACAGTATCTCCTACTGCAAACTTGTAAGATATATCAGGCTTTTTAACTGCAGGTTCAGTTGAGGTTAAACTTGTAAGTTCAAAATCTTCCGTGTGCATTCCACTCCAATAATGAGCCTCTCCTCTACACATATCTGAAGAGAAACTGGTAGTTCCATATACATCGTCTACTCTAAGTAAATCTCCTTTAGAACACAAAGCAGCTAGTGCACGTGGACTATCTACAAGAGCTCTTACAATATTTCCTTTTTTAAATTTAGCTACTGTATGTAAATCAAATGCTTCTTCTCTTAATGTATAACTTGAGTCTTTAGGATCATTAGGAGTAAAATTTCTAGCCTCAATAATATTATCTGTTAGAAGTTTAGTTACAACTCCAATCCATCCTTCTTTAGTAACATTATATGTTGCTGTGGAATTACCTATAATTGCATCTCCTACTTTAAATTTACGAGTAGAGCTAGCATCGTCACGATAGAACTCTAAATCCTTTTCATTATAAACATTATGGTCAGTATGATGATTTAACCCAGTATTATCTGCAATACTTGTAATAGTACGCATAATTACTTCACCCTTACGGAAGTTCTGTCCTCGATAATATTCACTATCAGGACGTATCATTACTTTGTCACCTTTTTTAAATTTACTCATTTCTTTATGGTTTTAAGATTAAAGTAAAAACTCCCCGGCATTATCCGTAGGAGACCCTTACTTATATTGTAGTTTTATATTCATTAAATTTTAGTTAAAACCTCCCTTTAAGATCATGGCCCAAAGAGAGGAAAATTGCATATGAAAAAGATGAGAGTTTAACCAGATGCACTCACAAGGATGACTGTAAAGATAATAATTATCTTTTAAGTTTCTGTATTAAATGCTTTAAAAATCTTACTTTTTCCATATTTGTTGGTACTCTATCAGGTTGTAATTGATAGTTCCACCAAGCAGGTTCAGCATGTTTATTTCTACTAAAGGATAAAGAGTTATAATGCTTTTTATTCTTAGTTGAAGTAGGTCGTTGTGCCTGTAGATAATTGTGAGCTAGAATAATCATTCTATTAAAGCCACAGGTTCTAAATGAACCTATATACTGTTTCATTAGACATAAATATGTGCAATTATCTAAGTTCTCTTCTATATATTTGATTAGTTTTTCAAATACTTCTATTATTTCTCTACGCTCTTGAGCCTGCATAAATATATGTTGGTTCAATACGCATTTGTCTGTATCTTATTTCAACTTCTAACTTATTAGTACAGATTTTAGTTAAAAGATTCATTAATCTAGTGTCAATTAATTGACGTGTAAAATGTCTTCTTTTTGATTTGGTTATCATTTGTAAAGGTTTTAAGTTATTTTAAATTAGCACCCTCTTTCTTATGGATATGTCAATTCATTTCTTTAATAACCGTTGAATAAATTCAACTTGGTCATAAGAGTAGGGTCACGTAGTTATTGTGGATACTTATTTTTTAACCAGTAATCAATAGTTACTTACGTAATATTTTCCTGACCATCTTAACTACTTGCTGAGAACTTCCAATAATGTGAATAAGTGTCTTCATATATTTCTATATTGTGCTCCAGCCACTAGTCTGTGGGAGTTTTTAATTCACTAAGCAACATATCTCATACAGTTGCATCTATTCCTAATTGTAATATAAAAGTAAGTCATTTTCCTTTCTGAAGTTTTCAATATTAATATTGAGGAACAACCATTGACTTACCTTTCTTAAGTAACTTTTATATTACAATCTTTATCGTTCATACCACATAAACATTACATACAGAGGTTTAAGGGGTTTTTCGATATAAAATCTACTAACTTAGATAATTTTTTGTTACCATTACTGGTAGGTTACAGTTTAAAGTCATAAGGATTTTGGACTATATTAAAAACATTGAACCCAAGTTAATGTTGAGAACTCATTTGTGTTGTAACAGTACCTCTGTCATTACAATATTCCTTTCTCAAGAGAACAACACATCTAGGATTACTCCATTATTATATCTTTTAATTGTTTGGTTTACATTGATTCTCTTTAATAGCAATTTACTACTAAATAATTCTTTATGGTTCTTACTAAAAGCAGAGTAGAGTTTGAGTCTACTATTCTCTGTTAATATCCTGTGCTCAGGATTAGTATCTTTATGTGAATTATGCTAACCTTTATTCCATCTATTTTTCAATACTTGGAGGACTCACTTCTCTTCACAAAGGTTCAATGTTTAGCCTTAAGAAATTCTAAAGAATACAGCTTGAATTATCATAAATAGTATAATCAAGAGTATTACTTTAATTATTTTAGACATAATATCTATTAGTTTAAGTTTCTTTAATCCAATTGATAAACTCTCCTCTTATTTTTTCCCTAAAGATTCCTTTATGCACACATAAATCAGCAAAAGCAATACATTTAGCATTTACTTCTTCCTTAGTATAAAGTTTAAGTTCAACAGGATGAGTAATAACACAATTGTTTAAGTCTAGTTTAAGTGTTTTAGTATCTTTAGAACTATCATAAATATGTGGATTTAGTTCATATTCTAAATAAACCTCATCAATACCTCCAGCTTTACAATATTCTTCTTGAAATTGTTGGGATATTTGTGGATACTTTTTAAAATTACAAATTTGTTCTGGATATAAAGCACAAGGACTTATATTACCACATTTACAAGGTATAATTAATGATTTATCAGTAGTTGCTACTATTTTAAAATCATATGCAGTTACATCTCCATTCATTTGGAATATTTTATTATAAATACTATTCCAACACCAGTCCCCCATTATCTTACCTTCATTTGATTTAATCTTTTCATCTGATGTGAAGTATAGGTTTTGTGGTTGAAAATCTAAATGTCCTAAGCTTAAAGAACCTAATTTAGAGTACTTATATTCTTTAGTTTTACTATTACACAGTACACTTCTAGGTTTACTGTCAGGTAACATATGTACTTTTATTAGTTCTTTCATAAGTTTTATGGATTTTAATTAAAGCACCTAACTTTATTAGTCCGGTTCGATTTCCAACAACGTTATTGTTAGTAGATCCAATAAAAGGTTAGGTGCTCGTAAGCAATGAGCAGCGTGTTAATTAATCGCTTGCTTACTTAAAAATGTTTTTGTTCTTTAATACTACATAGATAACATAACATATTAATGCTAATACATAGTAGTACCAATTGTCCATAAAGTTATGTACATTGGTAACAACTAAATCATAGCTATTATATGCTGGTATCATCATAAATATAAAGGTTAATACTAATGCTGTGTATTTAAGATATTTCATAGTTTACTGCGTTTTACTTTAGTGTAGTATTCTTGTGAAATAGGTGTAACAACATCATTTTTATCTTGTAGATGGCATTTGAAGCCATTGTGTGTTTTGAACACAGTTCGATTTCCTTTGAGCTCAAATATTTGCTCGCGTGTATTAGGGTCATATTTCTTTCCCATTATTCTTATTGATTTTAATTATTAATTTAAAAAACTCTTTGCCCAAAGTTCAGTTATGGGATATTATGTATGATATGTGCCATTGCAGTCGTTAATTCAACTAGGTCTCTTATATCTATAATACATCTACAATATTTAATACCCTTACGGGAACACAACTGCTGATACAGTTTATAATTAAAATCCTCATAACCCTATTGTCGCATTAAATATGCCTCTAGACAATCATCCTTTCATTTAATTATTGTTTATCTTCAATTCAAAGAGTTTAATTATTTATTACTTGTTATTCTTTGTATAATAGAAGGATGACAATTATATAATTGAGCTATTTCTTTATTAGTTTTAGTAACTTTTAAAGATTTAATCTCAGTTTTTTCAGTATCATTAAATCTACTTACTCTAGCACTCTTAGGATTCCAAACTCTTAAATTATTATCCCAAGCATGTTTTAAATTCATACTATAATTACACCATTCTAAATTATCTAAAGAATTATTTAATTTATTACCATCTTTATGGTTTATATATTTATAATTATTAGGATTAGGTATAAAACATTGTGCCAATAATTGATGTAATTTCTTACTTTTTCTATAAAGAGAAACTACCACATATCCATTACTTATAGTATGCGATAGTTTTTTATTTGTTTTAATATTCATCACTACTCCTTGAGTATTAATTGAATAAGTTCCATCTATTTTCTTCATAATACAAATATACAAAATGTTTTATAACAATCAAAGAGTTTAGTTGTTATTCTATTTCTACATATCCTCTTGGGAAGAAATGTAAGTCTTCTCCTGTCCATTCTTTATCATGGTAATCAGTAAAGAACTTATTTCCAAAGAATTCAAAAGCTTTATCTCTTCCTTCTTGAGGAGAATCTGCATTAAATACAGCTACAGAATCACGATCTATTACTTTATTATTGATTCTATGAATATGTATTTGTCCAAATGTTACAAAATGTTTTGGCATAATTATTTCTTTTTAATTGTTAATGTCTATACATCTTCAAAGCTTCTTTGTCACAAGGTATAAGCTTTTGAATATATTCTTTAGATTGTACTTTATCTCCTGATGTAAGTACGTAATTAAATCCACTGATTTCCCAATGTATGTAAATAGCCCAATCATAAATACCTCCACGTTTAGCTACCCACATAAGATTCTCTCCAATCCTTGAATCTGTCATATAAATGCCTTCAAGGGAGTTTTTAATTACACCTTGGGCAAATACTTTCCCAGGAGTCATTTCTTTAAGTTTTTTAAGTGTTAACATAATTATTTAGTTGTTATTTATGAAATTTAGATTCAGATTCTCCTAAGAACCATTCAATTGACCTCTTAAGTTTAGGTTTCAAGCTAGTATTAGTAGCAGGGTTCTCAATTGGTACTATTGTACGACGAACTTTCTTCTTTTTAGCTATTATCGTAATAGTTTATAATCATATCCTTGAGTGAAACAGTCCACTATGAACCATACAAAGCAGGATATTACTATGATAAATAAGACAGCTTTCACTATCTTAAATATCTTTAGTTCTAGTTTAGCTCTTTTATAGGTCATACTACTCTTGGATTAAGGATAAAACAACAACATCAGCATTACTAGCTAATATAGTTGCAGCTTCTAGTTCTATCTCCAATGGCTCTTCAGGCATATAAATGTAAACTACATCTAAGTTATACATATATCCTCCACGTTCAGTCATTATAGCTCCTGCTTCACTGTTACTCATTGGAGCTATTTTAATGAGTATACTTATAAATATCATTACCAATACAGTAATTATTATAATATAAGTTCCTTCGGTAAAAGTATCTTTTTTGTGTTTTATTTTTAAAGGTTTTAATTGTTTTTAATAAATATCAACTTCAGTTGCATCACATTCATTATCATCTTCTAATCTTTCAGTCTCTATTCTATTGTTAATAATAATGTTGAGTATACTTCTGAATTTATATAGCTCTTTAAGAGATATATCTGATAGTTCTTTATTTAAGTCTTTCATAATACTAAGTTATTAATTAATAATACCTACTTGCTAACAGTATTTACAAATTACTCTAAAGATCTTCATCTTATTGTGGATGCGTGTAAGCTGTTAGCACATAGGATTAGTATTGTTTAATAAATAATCATTAGCTCCACAACTGTTGGTCTCTGCATATAGAATTAGCCTAGTACCTATACAGGTACTATGTTATATTAAGGGCTGGAATGTAACACCTATAATGATTATTATTGATTAAAAACTATTCACATACAACTGGCCTGAGTACTAATAGACATCAGATGTTATTGTATAATTCAGTGTCTAGCTATTATGCTAGCTTTTTGCAATGTGCACTTGCATTAAGGGTTGTGTACTTGTTTCAGTTCAGTGAGAGCTACAGTTGCGCAGTTCATTGGGAGAGCTGTTGACTACTAGCACTATTGAATTCCTTCCTATGGGTGAATAGTTAAGTTTTAATTAAAAGCAGTTTAACTCTGTAAGTCTTGCTTAGGACTTGTTCTCTATACATTGCTCAGTATTATAAGAGCTTGACTCAAAGTTTAATGCCTACATTGGTCAATAGTGTAGGACTTTACATAAATGTATAGCGTCTCTGTCATTAGGTCAAGAGAGGCTTAGTGTAAGTTATTATTGTATGTGTAGCTGTTTTAGTGATAGTTGATACAGCAGGTATACTGTAATCACGAGATAGTATTGTTTTCATAAGTAGTTATTTAAAGTTTTAATTAGGTTTATGTTATATTAGTTAGTTTGATTATTGATGAGTTGTAAGATGTTCAATGTGGAATAAAGGGCTTAGAGCTCTGATACCAAGGCTTACAAGCACATTATTCACTCAATAAACAGTTAAGTTAGGAGTTCTTACCTAAATTAGTACTTTAACTCTTTACAACTAACTCTCTAAGGTATAATACACTAACTATAATAGCTTAAAGTAATTTAGTTTGTTCTTTCCAATTCAATGGTAGTTCACACTTTCCAAGTAAAAAGAAAAGAGACGCGTCAGCGCCTCTTATTGATTAATCCATTAAGATTGCAATACTATTACGTACAGCACCTGGAGTATCCAGTGCTAATCGATAGTTATCGATTACAGACTTACCACGTTCAAGACCTAATACGTACTCTATGGTGGGTCCACAATCAGCCTCAGGACGAGGCTCTTGATGTATCATCTTAATGGTAATGGAACGTTCCCCTGCATCAAATCGGTCTTGGATCCGATCATAACAGTCACCTGTGCTGACGCCTTCATTGTCGAAGTCGTTAGTTACCCACCACTTTTCAGGGTTCTGTTTAGAAGCGTGAATTGTACAATCAATGACTATTGATTTGGATAAGCTTACCCATAAGGTTGAATTACTTGTAAATGTAGAAGGAACGTAAACGGCTCCTTTCATAAATGCTTTCATTTGTGCATCTGTACTGTTTTTAGTTTTTGTTTCTTGCATTAGATTAAATGTTTAACGTTTAATATTACCCTACCCGTGTAGGCTGATTCTATAGATGGGGGTGGTGTTACATAGTGGTCCCAGAAATGACACACGAAAATATTTTTTTAAAAATTATAGTACAGATTTTAAAATAAAAGTTGTACCTTTACTGTATGAAAAATAATATATCCAGAGATCATAATGCTGAACGTGTTCTTCACGGAATAGGGAAAGCAAAAGTAGTTTGGTACCCTAATGGGACTAGTTCTTTATGGAGAGTACAAGAAGAATCTCATACAAGTTATAGATTTACTGTTCTCTATATAGGAGATTATAATCCAATGGACCATCCCCTATGTCTCACGGAAGCGTAAAAGAAGAAGAACCCAGTAATGACAAGGGTTAGAGTAGTACAACTTATGTACAATACATAGCCTATAGTAATAGGGCATGTTTTGTATACTTTCTGTACTGGTCAAACCCTTATAAAACCTAAGAATATGGATATACCAAAGAAAATTAAAGTAGGTAACATTACCTACAAAGTAAAGTTTAAGAAGTTAAAGAAGTGTTTTGGACTACACGAACCCGAAGATCAAGAACTTATTCTCTCTTTAGGAATGTCCAAAGAGATGACTAGAAATACCTTTATGCATGAATTAGTGCACGCCATATTTTTTCAGATTGGTGCAATAGAGGAGAAGAGGAGTGAGATATTGGTTCAGTCTGTAGCCAATGAGTTAGATAAGTTATTTGAATTAAAACCGCAGAAGAAATGAGTAGATATAAGAAAATGACCCAGAAGAAGTGAAGGAGTTCTTTGATAATTTAGGAATGGTGTTTGTTGATGCAGAAAAAATTGGAGAGTATATGGAGCAACAGTTTGAACAACGTAAGGCAGAATGTAAACTTATGATTGAAGAGTACCTTACAGCAAATCTTGATATTAAACCAGATGCCAATGGTGAATACGAATGGGATATAACGGCAAGAAAAATAAGAGATGGCAAAATATAAAAAAGCACCGGCCATTAGGAAGGTTCTTCCAAAGGATGAAAGAAGGTTTGCGACCTATCCTGATATGTTTCCTATAATGAGTAGAGAACAAATGAATGAACTTGTTAAAGCCCTTAAAGCAGAACTAGAAGTAAAAGGATATCCTAAATTAAAACATAATGAGTAGAACGTACATCGTATTAGTAAATGGTATTGCACAGAGAATGGGTATTGAAGAGTATAAACAATGTGATGAGCCCAAGCAAGTTCTCTACGCAGCTCCTGAAAATACCAAATCAGAATGAAAAACCCTTTTTTAGCGTGGGGTTAGAAAAACGCTGAGTTAATTAAATTATATATTATGAGTAATTCAAAAGAGTTGGAAAACAAACGAAACCAACAAATGAGACTAGAATGTATTGATTACGCAACAAGAGTTGTTGGGAAACCTGTTTATCTACCAAACAAAATAGGTGATGTTATTAAACATCAGGATGATGTGATTGAGGTTGCGGCTAAAATCTATGAATTTGTACTAGGTTAAATAGTCAAGCGAGAGGTGACAAGGGTTTTATTATTTACAACCTTTGTTGCCATTTCGTTTTAATGAATGGTGATGAATAATACAGAGTACAATTATGGCAGTTAGAATAAGAAAAGATGGAAGAATATTTTGTGCATCTTTATCCTGCCCACTACCTGGAGATTGCTATCTCGATGATGGTATCCATTATGAGTTATCCGTTATACAAAAGGTATTAATTACAACCTCTAATGAACATCATATGAAGACTGGCGGAGAATGGTGGTGGAAAGGGCAAGAACCAAAGAACATTATTATTGCTAATTTTTATAAATAATTAATTATGAGCAAGAAGGTTTATAAATATGTAGATGCCAATGGAAATGAAGGTTATCACTTTCATTGCCCGGGATGTAATAGTGCACATTTAGTTTACACTAAACAAGTTCATCTAACATATAAGGTTCCAATTTGGGGATTTAATGGTAATGAAGAAAAGCCGACATTTACACCGTCAGTTAAAATAAGTTGGGAACACTCGTCTCCTGGGAATGCTGCTAAAGCAGATGCTTTTTATAAGAAACATAATCGGAATCCAACCCGAGAAGAATTACCTTATGATTTACATGAAGTATGTCACTCTTTTGTTAGAGATGGAATGATACAATATTTAGGTGATTGTACACATCATTTGAAAGGTCAAACAGTAGAATTAGATAATTTTTAAATATAAATGGCTAAAAGTAGAGAACACGTAATTACAAATGGCAGAGCAGTATTTTATGCTTGTATGTGGGAAGATTTTAGAAATGCAGCACTCGATAAAGGATGGGCTTTAGGTTTACACGGAAGTTTAGCAAACGATATGGATATTATGGCAATGCCTTGGACTGAGGATGCGGCACCTATTGCTGAAATGGTTAAAGCGTTGGAGAATTGTTTAACTAAACCTGATAAAGATTTATGGGTTCCAACAAAAACAAATACGGATAAGCCTAATGGTAGAGTTGTTTATACAGTTCATATTTTTGCTGATTTTTATCTTGATATAAATATTATAGATCGAGTAACATGAAAGGAATAACGATTAAACCCAATAAGAGTGGGAAGGTAAGAACTAGTCTATGCTCAGAAGATATTGATATAGATAGGTTAGATATAATGGAGGAGTTTGGATTTATTCAAATGGAGTGGTTTAAGAACGAGCCTTTTCTAATCTTTAAAGAGCCTTTAGCTGTACCTAAATTCAATAAGTTCTATGCGTCTAGAATTAAGAGCGCATCTGATCCTTATTTGGAAGAGGTTATCCGTGCTCTAGTGTATTTGAACCCTTCACCTGATTTACTTACAAGAAAGAAGTTAGTGGAATTTATCTTGTTGAGGTTCTCTGCGATGGTAATGAAACCTTCAGAGGTTAGTATGGACAGACTAGTTCCTGTACCTGTTCTTAAGTTCGAGGAGGTTTCCGGAGCTTTGAATATGTATTTGTTATTTAAAAATGGTGCGTATACGCCAACTACGGGCGTTTATGTTTTATTTTCTAATACATCTATGTTCACTCCTAGTATGAAGAAGGAAGTACACGCCATGGCTAGAATGACTAAGATTTATGAGCATATGTCTTCAGCTATACATATTGTGGTAGAACATTTGATGGATGAGTTTGAGCAAGTAAAGATTACTACTTCTAAGATTGAGACTACTAAATTGGTGGTTACTAAGAAAGGGTCAGCGTCGATTAGGTCTATTACTAAGTATATGAGTGAAGCCACTAAGAAGAATATCAGTGACCATAATATAGGTGCTGCATTCAAATCGTATAGGACATATGAAAAGTACGCGAAGTTCCTGGAGTTACAAGAGATTAATGATTCTCTAGGTAGAACAGCGGCAACGCTGGGAGTGAGCAAAAGCACAATAATGGAATTTAAAAAAGTACAAAATGGAAGCTACTAAATTAGAAGTTCTTCTGGCCGTGGCAACGTCAGAGTTTGAAAAGACAACACACGTTCACTTTATGCCAGTAGGAAAATCCTTTGTAAATATGCTGAAAAGAATGAGGAGTACTGGATGCGTAGAACCGTTAAATGAGAAACACTATACCCTGACTAAGAAGGGTTGGTATTATATTCGTAAACAAAATATAGAGCAGTTCAAAGATATAGATGCTCAGATTGATAACTTCGTAAACAAGCTAAAATAAGAATTGTTTTGGTGGATAACAAAAATAGTTATACATTTGCTTAACAACAAAGAAATGACAAAATGAAATTATTAAGTGCAGATAGATTAGTTATTAGCATTTCAGGAACTTCGGCCCACGTTATAAGTACGTTTTTAAGCGTGTTCCTGGCTAATGAAAGATTAGCAGATAAGCAATTAGAAGTTGCTACGGTTTTAGTAAGTAAGTACGCTGAGTATGTGACCGATGGAGTTAAAGAACCTTATGCGTCTATTATTCTATTCAGTACGGAAACCCGTAAAGAGATGTGTGATGAGTTGAAGATTTCAGCTGCACATTTGAATAACACATTTGATGCCCTTATGAAGAAGAATGTTCTTGGTAAGGATGATGGCAAATACCAAATGAACCCTAATATTGTCCCGAGTTCAATGTTAACTTTTAAATTTAAGATTGATGGACAATAGAGGGAAACTTATACAGGAGGTAGCACGGGAATTGGGAGCACCCCAGAAGCAAATTCTCGAAGTGGTTTCAAGTCAGACTGCGTTAGCAAGAAAAGCAATTCAGAATAAAGAAACCACTTCAGTCTACCTGAGGCAAGTGGGGACTTTTATGAGCCGTTCGGTTCGAGAGCGTATGATAGCTCAACATAAAGCACAGAAATTAAACAAAAAAGTAACAACAGAATCTGAGGATGAACCTCTAAGATTCGACTAATTAGAGATTATGGGTATAAGTAAAAGAATGAAATTGGTATACGATGTTAAAGCGGTACCTGGAGGATTAGATATCGGCAACCTAGTAAAGATCTACGAGATGCATAACGTTATCTTTTGGGATTCTTCTAAAGAAGGAGTAAAGCCTAAGTTATATGGAGTTGATGGGCACGAAGCACCATTAGCTGTTGTGGATACTAAAGGAAAAGAAATTGATTTAGAGAGTTACTCTAAGGAGTTTGCTGAAGTAGAGTTTTGGAAGAAAGAACTTCACAACTGTAAGAATTCTCCTATTTACTTCTGGGCTAACTACGGAACTTCAGTATGGCCACACAAATCTTCAGATATGAGCGCCTACTTAAAATCTATTGGTATGGACGAAGTTGTAGCTAAGGATGATGAGGATGCCAAGAAACTTTGGGAGAAACAGAAGGCTAAGGTTAAGATAGCTACAGATAAATATACTATAGAGTTCTTAAAGGATCGTAAAGCTATTGTAGATATTGTGAAAAACAAATACGATGAACGTGTTATTTCTCTTCAGAGGTTACTAAAAGATTACGTAAGTTTGCACGATAAAGATGGAACTGAATTAGCGCCTCGTAAGCAGGTAGCTAATATTATGGAGAAAATAAGGAAGAGTATTCCAGTACATCCTGCTTACTCTGACTCTTATAGAACTAAAAAAGGTAAGTGGGACATACCAATGTTGCTAGTTACTAATTACGATAAATTATTAGAGATATTATATGAAGTACTCAAAGCTGACGGTAAACTCAAAGAGCTGGTGGGTCCCGCATCCGGAGACAAGAGAGGAACTGATATACAGTCTTAAGGTAGAATCAAAAGGTTACCTCACATCTAATCCTGCAGAAGCAGTGGATAGGAGTGACCTATTAAATATGTTTTAATTTTAAATTTATATATCATGAAAGCAGTAAAGTTTATTGGCAAAAAAGAAGTTTTAGCTAGTCCTATGACTAGGGCAGAGTACAACAAGTATAGAGGTTGGAAGCTACCTGAAGATGAGAACGGAAAAGATGAAGGGTTCTTGATAGAATACGTAGAGGGTGGAGATGGTAATCATCCAGATCATAAAGGATACATATCCTGGTCCCCTAAAAAGGTATTTGTTAAAGCTTATAAGATTGCAGAATCTTTCGGAGATAGAGTTAAGCTAGAGTACTCTGAATTATTGGAGAAGCATACCAAATTGACAAAAGCTTTGAAAGATAAAAAAGTTCCGAAGAAAGAGGTAGAAATTCTTACATTGCAACTCAGTGCTATGAAAGGTTATTTAATAATCTTGAAAAAGAGGTTATCTTATATTAAATAGTTATGGAAGAAATTACAATTAATGGAGACAAAGTAACTCCAGTTGATGTAGAGAATTCTATTGAAGCAGTTAGCTACACAAAACTAGGCAAGAAAATTATGATTTGCCATATGACACTTACCAATGGTCATGAGATTATTGGTATGGCAGGAGTAGTAAACCCTGACTTATTTGATGTAGAAATAGGAGAAAAAGTTTCTCGCGAAAATGCTACTGGAGAAGTATGGAAACATCTAGGAGGATTACTTCAGAATAGAAGAGCAGCAATACAAGCTGTGGATGATCACGTAGCTGATTTGAGAAAAAGAGGAATAGGAAATATTTAAAGTATGGCAATAGTACAAGTAAGTGTTAAATTTGAGTTTGGAGCAAAGGTATACTTAGTAACAGACCAATACCAACAAGTAAGACTTGTAACTGGATACCTTCTTAGACCCGACTCTCCTGTAATATATAAAGTATCTTCAGGAGAGGATGAGTCTAGTCATTACGATTTTGAATTATCAGATCAAATAACATATTAAATATGGCATTACAAAGACATCCAATAGACAGCTTTGAAAAGAAAGTTAATTTCTGGGAAGAGTTCTCTGACTATAAGATGAATAGAATCTTCGGTGTATTCTGGGAGTGTAACAAGAACGCAGGACCTAGATATCTTGAAGCGAGTTCTAATTTTATGTGGTTGTTGACTGTATGCTATGATAGGAAAAGTTCCTTCTTTGCACAACCTGAGAAAGATAAATGGGAAGTGGCCGGAGACAATATCTTCGGTCAAGCTTCTTTAATGACAGACTTACTAGAAGATATGACATCTAAACCAGGTCTTTTAAAGTTTGCTGATTTAGGTTTAGTTGAGTATATTGCAGAGTTTGAAAAAACTATTGATACGCCAATTGGATTATCATTACGTATCCTTGAAAAGAAACTTGCACAGAGAACTGCATTCATTAATGCCACCGATTACACAATGGATTATTATGAAGTAACAGGAGCTAAGAATGTACTAAGGAAAGGAACAGCAGATCAATTAGATAGAATGTTTGCTAATACAGAGAAGATTAATTCCTTAGTTATTAGAGCTATGGAAGATCTGAAAACTGTAGAAGGACATGGTGTAGCCAAAGGCGGAGGTAAAGAAAGTTTATCAGACGGAGACAAAAAGTTTTAATATATGGCGCTACCAGTACATGATAATATGTGGATTCTGTATAAGAATCGAATACCCGTAGATAAAGTACAGGTAGCTTTAGATATTCCACGTATGAACCCTCTCGGGTTAGAGTACAAACGGTGGTGGAAAATTCAGAAACGTAGATGTATTGACGGGTATTGGGTACAGCATAATGGAGATTATAAATGGGTATCTGGCCCACTCTATTGGTTCGTAAACTTTTGGAAGATTAAACTTAATCCAAAAGGAGCTAAGACTAAAATCAAGAAAACACAAACACCTTTTTTAAGAGACCTCGAATGGATCAAAGCAGCCTTAACATCTGAAGTTAAAGGCTTCTCTGGTTTCGAGATGGATGATGAGATTAGTTGTCATAATATCTTAAATGAAGTGGATCCTAATAAAGATCCTGATGAGTTTGAGGATTTACTTATGGAGTACAACAATCCTGATTTAATACGGGACGCTGTAACTAAACCAGATGGTACGTTTAAAACTTATGTACCAGCTAGAGAATATTTAAGAAGATACTTCAAGAAACCTATGGGTAAGGCGATGTACTATAATATGAACTTCAATATGGCTGATATGGAAGCCAGAGGAGGTGGAAAGTCTTACTTTGCTGCTGCAACTCTAGGACATAATTTCATATTTGACGGAGCTTTAGATTATGATGAGTATCTAGAAAGTAAGGCGGCAGATGAACCTATGACTTCCGAAACTTTAGTAGGTGCTATTGATAGTAAATACTCTAACGATTTAATAGGAAAAATAAAACTGGGCTTTAATAACCTACCAGGAAAAATGGTTATAGGAGATGACGTATACCCATCTCCATTCTTTAAGAAATACTCAGGTTCTTGGGACACGGGTAAAGATTTAAGATGGGATACTAAGATTTTTACTGTTGACGGTGTAAAAGAAATTAAAGATATTTCTATAGGGGATAAAATTTATGATGATTCTGGTATTCTTACTAAAGTATGCAATAAATTTTCCTTTACAGATAAATTACAATATAAAGTTACACTTCAAGATGGTAGAGTAGTATATTGCGGTGCAGATCATCAATGGGAGGTTATTAAAGCAGGTAAAAATAAAGTAATGTCTTTAATAGATATTTACAAATCTAAGTATGTAAATATTAGAGGATCTAGGACTGATTATATGTACAGGCTTCCTTTGACTAAATCATTAGAGTATTCTCCAAAACAATTTACATTAGAACCTTACTTTTTAGGATTATGGTTAGGAGATGGGAGTTCTAGAGGTCCTTCTATTTCTACTGTAGATACCGAGATTGTAGAATATTTAAAACAACTTTGTTTATACAAAAATCTAACTCTTCGAGCGGAGATAATAGAAGGGAAGTGTCCTCATTATTTTGTTGTAGGAGATGGTTCAATAAGGGGAAATTCTATTAGAACAGGACTTCAAACGCTTAATCTTATTCAAAATAAACACATACCAGAGGAATATTTCTATGGGTCTTATGAACAAAGAAAAGATTTACTGCAAGGTCTGCTAGATTCTGACGGTTCTATAGGTATTGATGGTACTATAGAATTTTCTAATAAAAATAAAACTCTTATTAAGGGGGTAGAACTCTTGTGTCACTCTCTAGGCATTAGAGTAAATTTACGGAAACGTACAACGTCTTGGAAGTATAAAGGGATTAAAAAATACAGTAAATCTTATAGATTATTTATTAATACAGAAGAAATTGTATTCAAATTAAGTAGGAAGAAAAGTAGAATACTTCCTACTAGAAGTAGTACGAGTAAAACTAGTAGGACTTCAGTAGCTATTGTAAATATAGAACCTACTATAATAGAGGACTCTTATTGTTTATCTGTAGACAATGAATCAAAATTATTCTTATGTGGAGACTATGTGGTTACTCACAATACTATTACTGCAGGATACGATATCAAGATAGGAGGACAGTGGGAACGTAAAGGTTCTGCTTCTCTTATACAACACAGATCTTTTAATGATAACCACGTTGCTGCCAACGGTACGCGTCCTAACTGGGCTACTATTGATGAAGTAGGATTTATGGTGAACCTTATAGAAGTTCTAGGACAAATGAAAGAAGCTGCAGCTGATGGTACTGTAAAACAAGGTACTATCTGGATGTGCGGTACTGGTGGAGATATGACGGGTGGAGCTACAGAAGCTGTGAAGCAAGTATTCTATTCTCCGGCGGCATTCGATTGTTTACAGTTCGATGATGAATTTGAAGGTTACCAAACTAAGATAGGATTCTTTGTACCTGCGTGGATGACCCTGAATCAGTTCAAAGATGAGCTAGGTAATACTAACTGGAGAGCTGCATTAAAATATTTACATAAAACTAGGGAACGCCTCAAGAAGAATGTTAAAAAGAAACAAGCTTACGAGGATGAGATTGTACAAAGACCTCTTGTGCACTCTGAAGTGTTCTTACTTACAAACAATTCTATTCTTCCTACCACTGACTTGAAGGAACATAAAGATCAATTGTTAGCAATGGGCAATGACCCTTCTATCACAGGATTAGACGGATGGATGCTTCTTGATGAGGACTACAAACCTTACTTCAATGTAGATCCTGATAATTATAAACCTGCAAGTTATCCTGTTAAGATTACTGATGATAACACAGGAGCTGTTGTTATTTGGGAACGACCTGACGAGCGTGCAGAATATGGATGGTACGTAGCAGGAAATGACCCTTATGATTTTGATATTGCTCCTAACTCAGTATCTTTAGGTTCTGTAATAATTATCAAAAGAGCTACTCCACTTAATGGAGGCTTTGATAGAATAGTAGCAGAGTATACTGGAAGACCCGGATTAGCTTCAGACTTTTACGAGCAAGTCAGAAGAATGCTGAGATGGTACGGAGATGCTAGTTGTTTGTATGAAAATGAGAAGCAGCACATCAAAGAATACTTTAAGAAAATGTATTCTATAGATTTACTTGCGTATACTCCTGGAGTATTGAAAGCAAATGAAACTTCTAAGACTGCTAGAACTAGAGTTTACGGGCAACACATGCCGACTCAAGTTAAGAATGAATGTGAAATTTATCTACGTGAATGGTTACTTACACCAATTGGCGATGGAAAATTACAATTACATACGATAAAAAGTATACCTTTGCTAGACGAGTTAATCTCGTATAATGTTGACGGTAACTTTGATAGGGTAATTGCTTTGATGTTAGCAATCATCCAATTAATACAAATGCGTAATATAATTATTGACGCTGGTAGACCAGAGGAGGAGGAAGATGAAGACGTAGATGCTACGCCAAGAAAAGACTTCTTTTCTCGTAAGTTATTTACATCAAATATGAAACGATAGTAAAAACCTGTATCATGAGTGAAGTAGTTCTACAAAATCAAACGCCCTCTAGTATGCCACCTCAGCATATTAAATCAGCTAAGAAGGGTCCAAAGTGGGGACGTAATTGTGTATTAGCGATTAAAGGAATGTCTTCCGGAATAGATGATATGGGGAGATCAACTAGAGAAAACAAAGAAGAGAACTACGACTTGGTGAACTCTAAATATAGAGAAGATGACTTCGAGCATGTTTTAAATCCTTATGGATTAGATATGAAATCTTTTGGTGGAACTCCTACCAAAATGCAAAACTACAATATTATACGTTCTAGGTTAGAAACTCTAAGAGGAGAGGAGATGAATGCATCTTTAAACTTTTTTGTGTACGCTATTTCAGGTGAAGCTGTATCTGCAAAGAAACAAAAGAGAAAAGATATGCTGAAGGATTTGATGAAAGCTCAAATTCGTATGGAGTTTCAATTAGACGAAGCTGTTACTAAGCTAGAAGAGCAAATGAATCAACTGCAGGAGCAAATGCAAACAATGCAGGATCAACAGCAAATGCAACAAATGCAACAACAAATGCAGAAGTTGCAAGAACAACGTAACAATATGCCTGATATTCAGGCTGAGATGAAGCGGTTTAATTCTATCTATACAGACCCTACTGAACAAACAAACAATAAAATATTAAAGTATCTTAAGAAGAATGATAAGCTCGCACTGAAATTTAACTTGGGTTGGTTTCACGCGTTAGTATCTGCCGAAGAGATTTATTACACAGGAATTATAATGGGACATCCTTCTGTAAGACCTGTAAATCCTCTACAAGTAGATTATGATAAAGGAGCTAATACTACATTTATCCACGAAGGGAATTGGGTTCGAGAAGAATATTGGTTACCTATTGGAGAGATAATATCTATGTATGGAGATGTTCTTACAGATGCTCAGGTTAAATTAATATCTGAAGGAAAAGCCGGTCACTCTTATATGCAAGGTGGAATGCAACAAGGATTTGCATATTCTTATGATGGTGGCCAAAGAAGATCTCAATGGGTAAATGGGGTTGGTACTCACGTATACGTAATGCAATGTGCTTGGAGGTCTTGGGCTAAAGTAGGAATCTTAGGGTATCCTGATAAAAGAACAGGTAAGTGGGAAGAAGTAGAAGTAGACGATTCTTTTAAAATGACTGATGAGTTAGATGCTCTTGGTGCACAACTATCCTGGCACTGGGACCACGATATCTGGGAAGGCACACTCATCGGAACAGATATTTTTATAAATGTCAGACCTAAACATAATCAAACTGGGAACTTACCTTATGTAGGTTATGTATACAATAACGTAAACTCCATTGCTACCTCAATGGTAGATTTAGTGAAAGCTCATCAATATACTTACATTGTTGTGTGGTGGAGATTAGAGCAAGAACTCGCTAAAGCAAAAGGTAAAAAGTTCATAATGGATATGGCTCAACTCCCTTCAAGCATGGGGTGGGACGTTGATAAATGGATGTACTATTTTGATAACTTAGGTGTAGTGTGGATTAATTCTACGGAGGAAGGTAGAAAAGGAGATCCTAGTTCACAGGCACAGTTCAATCAGTTCCAATCAATTGATATGACATTATCTCAAGTCGTTGGGCAATATATGGAGATTCTTGAAAAATTAGAATATTTAGTAGAAGATATTATGGGAGTATCTCCACAGAGAATGGGAGATATCAAAGCTTCTGAAACAGCCACGGGAGCTCAGACTTCTATCTCAAGAAGTACCAATGTTACTAAACCTTGGTTCTACTTTCATGATTTATGTAAGGAAGCAGTTCTTAATGAATTATTAGAACTAGCTAAGATTGCATATATAGATGGAGCTGAGATGGAATTAGTTCTGGATGAGTTTGAAGTTGAAACCCTTAGGATTGATGGAGATAAACTGAATGGTTCTCAGATGGGTTGTTTTGTTTCTAACTCTTATGAAGATAGAGAGAGACGAGATAAGATGGAAGGTTTGCTTACTGCTGCAGTGAATCAAGGGAAAGCATCTCTATTAGATGTTGCAAAATCTTTGAGATCAGATTCTATGAATTACACTATATCTACTTTGGAAGAAGGAGATAGAACAGCTAATGAAAGAGCTCAAGCTGATAGTAAAGCTGCCAATGAAGCTCAGGCTGCAAGAGACGAAGTAGCTAGAAAAGATAAAGAACTTGACCGTTCTCTTGAGAAAGAACTTAGTGATGATCAAATTAGAAATGCTATTCTTCTTAAGAAAATGGAAATCGGTTCTCAAATACAAACTGATGCCGGAGACGGTGAAGTTGATGCCGCTACTAAATTTGCTGGAGTGTCCTTAGATGCTAAGGCTCAAACTTTAGACGAGGAAAAAGAAGATAATCGTGCTGCCGAGGCTCAAAGAGAGCTAGATATAAAAGAAAAGGTAGCCAATAAACCAGTACCTAAAACCAGTTCAAAATGAAACTAGAACAAAAAGTATCAGCAATGCCTAAGCCGGAAAAAAATTATGGCCGCCTTCACTTAAGTAGTAAAGATTTTCCTTTTCTTAAAGATGTATCTATAGGAGAAGTAGTAGAATTAACTGTTAAATTAAAAGTTAAAGAACTTCGACAGCCAGATATGTGGGAAGTCAGCCAAGATAAGGTTAGTCCAAAAGACATTCTAGTGAGTGGTCCTATCGTTAAGATAGAGAAAGAGAAGGAAGAAAAAAATGAAAAGAAGTAGAAAATCTATATCTAAATAGCTCTATATGAGTTATGTATAAAAAAGTTATAACAAAAGTTGTTTTGAGTTATAATTTTGTAGTACATTTGTAATAACAACAAACATATTTTTATGACAAAATTTCCGAGTATTTGGGGAGATATAAATGTAGGTCACGTAACTGCTAAAGACGAAAGTTCAGAAGCAAAAACTAAAGTTCCTGCAGAGCCCGACAAAAAAGAGAAGGTTAAAACAGAAATCGACGATGACGATACATCTAGTGCAGATGTTGAAACTAGTGAGGTAGAAGTAGAGACCGAAGAGCAAGAAAAAGAAGAAAGTTCTAAAGGGAAACCTGATCCTAAAGAAAAGGAGGAGGAGGGTGCACCGGAAAAGATTGAGTATAGTGAAGCAGAGATAGAACGAGCTTACAATTTATTAATTGATGAGGGAATTCTACCAGAACCTGCAGAAGGTGATGACTTTGACGTTACACCATCAGGGTTAGCAGATGCTACGGCAGCAGCAGTTCGTAAAAACGTTGCCGAAGAGTTAGCGGCGATTCCTGAATCAGTGCAACAATATTACGCGCACGTAATGAGTGGTAATGATCCACAAGAGTTTAAGTTGAATGCACCAATCAACTGGGACGATGTAAACCTAGATGATGATGCGAGTAAGGAAACAACCTTAAAGCAGTTTTACTTAAATCAAGGTATGAGCGAAGAAGATGCACTTGAAGAAATAGAAGATGTAAAGACAACAGGAAAACTGGATAAGAAAGCTGAAGTCGCAAGAGAAGCACTAGTAAAATCTCAAACAGCAGCTAAAGCGGCTAAAGAAGAAAAGGATACTAAAGCTAGAGCTATTGCAGATAAGAAAGCAAATGAAGAAATTGTAGAGCTCAAAGCTACTATAGATTCAGCGAAGTCTATAGCAGGGTTCGATTTAGACGACAAAAGAAGAGCAGCGTTCAAAGATTACTTATTTAAAGTAAGACCAAGAACAGGAAAAACACAGATGCAGGAAAATATGGCCAACGAAGATAGGCGTATGAACATTGCATTCCTTGATTTCGTGAATTATAATAAAGAGGATTTGACTAAAGAAATAACGTCAGATCTAACGAAAACAAGAAGAAAAAAATTGAGTAGGTTCAGTGATAAAGGGGTCACCAGTAGTAATAGTTCTAAAAGCATTACTACAAAAAGTGACAGCAAGAAAGGTAAACTTGTATTCCCAACTATCTTTGGAGCCCAATCAATGGAAGTAGAGGACTAAATGTAACTGTCCAATTAAAATTAAATAATTATGTTTCAAGCTGATGTATCACCATTACAATTGCACAAATTACGTGCATTACCATCTGGCATGACCGAAGCAGATCACTTATCTCAAGCTTATTTGACTGAGCCAGAGAGAATGGATTCTGTTTTAGCATATGCATTTGGGACCCAAAACGAAACTGTACTGTCTATGTTGACAGGAGGTATTGGGAACACAAGATTTATTACCAATCGCGAATACACATGGGATTTGCATGGTCAAACCGAAAGAGCTATTGTCATAACTGGCGCTGTTAATCCAGGTTCTAACCCGGGATTGAATGGAGCTCCTTTCAGGTTCAAAATGGAAGAAGGAATCTTCCAAGTATCCGACAACTTAGTATCAGATGATGGTACGATGTTGAGAGTATCAAATAGAGTATCTAACGGTATTGATTATATCTATACTGCTGTCTTAACAGATCCAGACCCTAAGAAATTTATCAATGTAGACCAAATTTCATCTACAGCTAGAATGTCGAAAGATTTCTCTACTGTTGAAGAGTTCTCTGATAAAGGTGGTGGAACTGATTTCGTTGCTCCAATGACTCTTAAAAACCAACTTACAACTTTACGTAAGCACTACGCAGTATCTCGTTCAGCAGCTACTGATGTAATGGTAATTGAGTTATTCGCAGAAGATGGTCAGTCTACTAAATTGTGGACAAAATTAGCAGAATGGACTGCTTTGGCACAATGGTACAAAGAGATTGATAGATCATTTATCTATACTATCTATAACAAAGATCCTCAAGGTGTAGTAAGATTGCAAGGAAAAAACCAACGTCCTGTTTATCACGGTGCTGGTGTGAGACAACAAATCTCTCCTGCAAATAGATTATACTATTCTAAATTAACCTACGATGTAATTGATGAGTTCTTGTTAGACTTATCTTACAATGCATCACGTTGGGGAGGAGATTACAATTTTGTAGCACTAACTGGTAAAATGGGTATTCGAGAGTTTAACCGTGCTATTATAGATAGACAAAAAGAATTAGGAATTACTGTAACTAACTCTGGTACTTTTATCACTGGTACAGGAGATTCATTAACATTGACAGGTCACTTCAAAAAAGTTGAATTTTTAAACGGTGTATCGTTGACAGTTAAAGAATTTTCTCCTTACGATGATAAAGTTCGTAACAGAGAGTTGCACCCAATATCTAAAAAACCAATCGAATCTTATAGATTTACTATCTTAAACTTCGGAATTGTAAAAGGTAAAGCGAATGTAAGAAAAGTATCTAAAAAGAATTCTGAGAATGCAATGTGGTATGTTGCCGGTTCTACAACTCCATTTGGAGATGTTGCAACTTCAATGTCAGTTATGCGTTCAAATGGTTTAGATGGGTATGAAGTACATATGTTAGCTGAGTGTGGTATTCAATTACAAGACCCAACTAGCTGTGGAGAAATGATTATGCGTTTGAATTAATGTATAATTTTGTCAGGGATTGAAATATCCTTTGTTGTTATTAAGAGGGTGGGTAACCTGCCCTCTTATAACATTCATAAAAATTTCAAATCTTTAGTAACAACAAAAGACAAATATATATGAGTAAGCGAACAAAAATTACAACATTAGAAGGATTCAACAGAGATGCAGTAGTTAATTTTAAACAAATTTACTCTGATCCTTTAATTAAATTAAAAAAATATGATGAAGCTTATACTTTGTTAGGCGCAAGTCTAGATAAGAATGGGTTTCCAGCAACCGGATTAACGGAAGATTATAAAGAACCAACAATAGGTAGTAAGATGCCTAAGAAAGTTCAAGGTACAAGAAGAGCATTAGAAATACTTCTTGATTTGACTGAAGGAACTTTAAAAAATAATTCTTCTTATTGGAATACTTTCCAACTAAGAATTGGTTCAGAAGCATTAACCTGGAACTTAAGAGATAATATGGATCTTTTAAAATACTTGTTTGCGCTAGGTCAGTCAATAGTATGTGATGGGTTAGTTAATATAGCTCAAGATTCTAAAGTAGAATACGTAATATTCTCTGAAGACCAAGAAGCTGCAGGAAGAGTAACAGGAAGAAAATCATTGAAAAAAGCTTATAATTTGGCTGAAGAGTTAGACATAGAAACTAAAGTTAATATTCTTGCAACATACGGAATATTAGTTGATGCTTCAAATGTAAATTCTATCATTGATAAGATTGATGAGCAAATTGAAACTGATGCTGAAGAGTTCTTAATAAGAGCTAATGATGGTTTCTTAGTTACAAGATCGTTAGTATCTAAAGCACTTGATGCTGCAGTATTAACAATGGAAGATGGAGCAATCTATCACGGTGAAGTTATCTTAGGATACGATAGACAATCTGCCGCTGAGAACTTAGCTAAAAATGAGGTATTGCAGAAGATTATCAAAGCTAAAATGTCTGGAGATATGGCTATCTTAAAAGAAGCTATGAAAACAGAAAATGGTAAAACGGAAGACAAAAAACCAGTTAAAGCAAAAGACTAATGACAGGAACAGAATTCATAAGTCACGTAGAGGTTAAACTTAATAGAATCGCAACTAGTTCTTACGAGGATATTAGACCCGAGGAAGTTATATTTTTCGCTAATGATGCATTGAAAGCTCTGACACTAGAATTTGATCTTGGATTATACTCTAGATTATTAGATGAGTTCGCTACTAAGACGTATCTGGCTCATCTATATGGAGTAACGGAAAATGTTACTGTTACTAATAATAAATTTACTTTACCAGTTGATGTGTTTAAATTTAAAGATTTAGAAGCTTATGTAACAATAGGTGCGGAGGCAGATTGGGTAGGTACAAGGTTCTTGGATAATACTGAGAACTCTACTAGAGAAGACAATTTATTTACAAAGTCTTACGCTGATACTCCTATATATAGGTTAATAGATAAAGAAGTCAAATTTGAGGTAAGCGACTTTAAGGTTACCAAAGCTCGCTATGATTATCTTAAATATCCAGTAGTAATTACAGAGGCTAGTGTATTGGACTATCCCTTTCTAACAGAACTGGAAGATAAAACGGTAACACTAATATTAGAAAATTTAGAATCAGGCAGGATTAACTCACAACCTGTAGTTTCTAAATCTTAAGAATGAATGTTTAATTTAAAATGTAAAAATTATGTCACGTAATTATGTATCAAAAATGCTAGTCGGAACTGGAATTGCAAATACTACCCTAGCTGCTGTAGCACTAGAAGATTTAACCGATGGTCAAATTATTGCTTTCGACTTTGATGTAGCAAATGAAGCAGACAACTCTATAACAGCAGATACCACCAATATTGGTTTTGCGAGAGGTACTGCAACTTTAGGAGAACCTATTTTAGCTGGACCTATACCTGTAGCAGGTATTCGTACTGTTAATAACAATCCTTATGCTGCTCCCGTAAATCAGATATCAACTCTACAAGTAACTGCTGTTCCCGCCGTAGACGAGACTGCAATTTTTAAAGTTGCTTATCATGATAATTTAAGTATCATACCTAATCAAATCAAACAGTCTGTTATAGGTCTTGTTGCTACTGCAGCTAACACTGCAACTCCAACAGCCTGGGCTGCTGCTATTGCTGCAGAGTTTAATTTGCAAACAGGAGATAACTTATTTGTAACTGTTACTTCAGCAACAGATACTGTAACCTTCACAGGAATTACAATTACAACTGCAAGTAATTATAATGGAATTAATAGACCGGAAACACTTGTGTTTGAGATAGCTCGACCAGAAACTATGGGTTCTACTGGAACTTATGTAATTGTAGACCCTACTACTGAAGCTCAAGCAGGTCAAGGAGATGTTGCTAAAATAGCTTGGTTGGAAGAACAACATATGGGTCGTTTAGGTTATTCTGATAGAAGAACTTGGAGTGCTAGGAAATATCAATCTCAGATTGTATCTGGAATTACGGATTATGAAGTATTAGTAATTCGTGCAGATATTGAGCTTGAAGGAGATATGCAAGGTTTAAGAGCCAATCCTATTGGAGCTCTTATAGCCACTTCAGCTGCAGGTCAAGCATTGCTTGAAACTGATTTAGCCACTGCCGGAATTGTTCCTGTAGTAGTAGCTGCACATACCTAGAATTTAACTAGTTAAAATTAATTATAAGAAGCCTGAGCAAATGTTCAGGCTTTTTTTTATACCTTTACGAAATGAAAGCCAAAGAGTTAATATACAATTTACGAACTAATCTAAAAGAGGCTCATAGTTATTTGTGGAATGCAACTGACCAACACCTTATGTATATGTTAGATGAAGCTCGAGCTAAGTTAGCCTCTCAGAAAATGGACGCCAAAGTTAATATTGTCCAGATGTCTCAAGTGGTTGATGTGAAACCTACTAATGCTTTAAAAAGTGAAATTGGGCAAGTAGGAAACTCAAAAGTTTTAAAATTGGAAGTACCTAATTTTATATCCTACTCTGGAGGAGGAGGTATATTTACAATAGGGTCTACCGATGGAGAAGAGAGTTACACAGAAATATCCTATTCTCAATTACGTACAGTTTTATATAGAAAGTATACAGCGAGTTCTCCTAAATGGTTCTTACTAAACGGGCAGATTTATCTGATTAATTCTGAAATATCAAACTTACAAAAAGCAAGAGTTAGAGGTATATTTGATGAGCCCTACAGAGTTGAACAGGCTATGGGAAGGTACAAGTATTTAAGTCCATTCGATTGGGAGTACCCATTAACGTTGAAGGATGCAGATACTGTTTATAAAATAGCTATGGCCGGCGATATGGGTTGGGGAGATGAAGCAGTTGAAGCTCTACAAAAAGCTACTAAAAATAAAAAAGATGAAAGTCAATTGTTAGATACACTACAAGGGCTTGGTAAATCTACTAAATAAAAGTTTATATAGTCATGGCAAAACAAGTTAAGAAAAAAGGAAGTAGTCTAGATGATCCCATCAATGCTACTAGTGGAATAAAAGGAACACCTAGAATTGCAGCTAAAGATACGGTTCATGTTAGAAGTACTGCAGGTTACGATATGGCCGTTAAACGTGGAAGTGCTTACGCTAAACAAGCTAAAGATTTAGGTGCTGTAGTAGATGCATTTAGACCTGGCGGAGGGTACACAGAAAATACCGATACGTTTTCTGTAAAGAATTATAAGAAACGACCTAAAAAGAAGTAGTGCCTAAATATGATAAAAGTCAGTATTCGCTTTTACAGGTTTATCAGTTCTATAAGAAACGCTGCAAAGAACGAGAAGTTGTTCCTGTAAGTTACAAGGAGCATAAACTGATTTTAGATACTTGGGGACAAAAAGTAATAGAGTATTTGCAGGCAGGTAAAGATGTTAAACTCCATAGTGGATTAGCTACTTTACGAATTAGAAAAGTTAAGCAGACTTCTTATGTAGATTTCAAAGCATCTAGAGATGCAGGTAAAGTCATAAGAAAGTCTAATGTACATTCAGGATTTTATATAGCTAAAGTTGGATGGACACGACATTATACAAAGATAGCTTCTAGGGGATGGAAGTTTGATCCAAGTAGAAGATTAGTTTTGGCAATTGTGAAGGTAATGCGAACTCCTGGTGGACATAGACAATATGTTAAAAAGGCACAAATTACCCAAAAATCAAGGGCTAGAGCAGCTTATAAGAACCAAATACTAAACTCATGAATTACGATACAGTAGAAGTAGTTATAGATCAACTCATACGAACCTTCAAATTAAAGGAATGGCAATATGATATTGAAGAATGTGTAGAGGATATCGCAGAAGCTCTTAAGTTTATAGGAGCTGCAAAGATATATATCGACCAAGTTGCAACTCTTACAGTGACTGGCTCTCTTGCACCATTACCAAAAGATTTACAAAACATTAAACATCTAATTCCTATAAATAAATCTTACATAGAACGTGGGCCATTTATTATAGTAGATGATCCGGATGGAACTGAGATAGAATTAGCTTATCAAGCTATGCCTACTGACTCCAGAGGGTATATTTTAGTACCAGATAGTGCTCCAGTAAGAGCTGCAATCATGTGGTATATGATAAAGATACTTGTTTTACAAGGAGAAGTAAGGTCAGTAAACTTTCAATTCGCAGATGCTGAATGGCATTGGAGGTGTAAATCTGCTCGAGGGTACTTAAATGTAATGTCTCTACAGGATACTAACAAGGCTTACCAAGATTTTGTTAGACTGAATCCTTTAAAAGACGTACATTTGAACAACTACACAGGAGTAGGTAAATCAAACACGTTAGATAGAACTTAGATTAATTCAAGACACGATGAAAACGGATTTTACTAAAGGACTTTTTACTAATACCAAGCCTATACATACTCCACCAGGTGCCTATACTGATGCAGTAAATATGAGGGTTGCAGGAAGAGCTAAACGTACAGACGAGGGGAATTTACCTACTAATGTACCGGCTAACTTTATTGAATGGGGTTCTTGCGCTATTGGGGATGAAACTATTCTATTAGGAACAATTAACAGTAAAAGTATCATAGGTTCTTTAGATATAAACGGCGTATGGAATGTAGAAGTTCCTGTTAGAGCTGGAGTTGATGTTCTTGGTATTACAGACCCAACTCAAGTAGAAGGTAAGAAGAACTGGGCAGGAGAAAGAGTAATTTACTTTAGTACACCCGCAGGTTCTCGTAGAATTAATCTTGGGAAAACTCCAGATGATATAATACTTCCTACTGATGACGAAGACTTTGATAAAGTTACATCTTTATTCTTAGAATATGATTTACCTAGAGTTAGGTATACAGGAGAGACAAATTCAGGAGAACTCCTATCAGGAGTTTACCAGTTTGTTGCTAGACTTGTAACTGATTCAGGAGCTTCTACACCTTTTGGCATTGTCTCTGGAGTTATACCAATAGTAAGTGCTTCACTTAATGGTTCTAGATATAGGATAAAAGGAGACCCAACACAAACAATAACATCTAAAGCTATCACTCTAAAAATTGAAAATGTAGATACAGCTTTTAAATACATAGAATTAGGTGTACTTACTTATATAGGACTATCTAATGCACAAAAAATTACTAAGTCTTCTAGGATATTGATTAATGGACAGTCTACTGTCCTTACATCATATAGAGGAGCTTCAGATGATAATGGAGACCTTACTACAGAAGAGTTCATAGCATCAGGAATAGCTTATGCATCTGCTAAATACTTAGCTCAAAAGGATGGAACTTTATTACTAGGCGCACCAATAGAAGCAGAGAAACCTGATATTAATTGGTTTAGAGTAGCACAGGGAATTACAGTTAATTATACTGTTAAACGCATACCTTTTACAGAAAATCTTAGATTTGAGGGACAATCTTATACTAGGACAAATATTATTGATGAAAGTGACTTTGAATTAAGAGAAACTTCAGATGAGAGTATGAACCCTACAAACGAGGGTTACAAAGATCCTGTTACTTGTGCTCTTTACAAAGGATATAGAAGAGATGAAGTATATACATTCACACTTACGCCAGTGTTTAAATCTGGTGTGTATGGTGCAACGGTACATATACCTGGTCCTGCATCTGGTTCTCCCACGGTGGACACCGATCCTAATGATGGGGGAGTTCTTGGTTCATACATATCGGAAGAACTTTATCCTGATGATAGGTATACAGGACTTATTGGAACAGGACTTAGATTATTTAAAATGCCGAGTGCTAAACAGCAACCTATTATAGAAGGAAATGTTGAAAATGGTAATTGTTTTATTCGCGTTTTAGGACTAGAGTTTACTAACATAGTATTAGACCCTTCTGAAGTACAGTACGAAGAACAAATTGCTGGGTTCATTATAGGAAGAGTTGATAAAAGAGGACAAGAAACTCAGTTAGCACAGGGTATTGTAAGACCTAATATAGATTTAGCTACTAATAATTTACCTGATAATGTAAGAACTACAATGTTAGCAGATGGATTTACAGCCGTAGGTACAGAAGGAAATGATAATCTTGATACTAGTAGTTTAGATTCTGTTCCAGACCTTACCGACTTTACATTCGTAGCACCTGATCTTATTCATAATGTATACTCATCTGCTTTAGCTACATATATTAAACAGCACTCAGTATATAAGTCTGATCCTTATGCAGCTAAATTTGATTACTATATAAATAGTAATGATAGAATATATGATTCTCCAGAAGATCCTTCTAGGGTTAATGTGGCTTTCCATAATGTACTAGGAATTAGTGACCTATCTTTTGATAATAGTGAAGTACTACTAGAGCCAAATCCAAAAGATATAAGACCTTTCGGGGTTCCTCATATGTCATTTAAAGATGGAGGTAAAAGGAATGTTATTATTCAAAAAGGGAGTCGAGAACTTCAGATGGCTTCTTCACAGGGATTTACTTGGTTCTCTACGGCTAGTCCGACAGCTCCTATAAAATTTGAAGGAAAGATTGCTAACCCATATTACTACTGGTGTTTTAATGAAGGAGAAACTAACAGATGGAGAGAGAGATGCAAGTATTTAGAACCAGATGGATTCAGAAGTGATTTAGTAATACATACACTTACTAGACATAATACTAAACAATACGGTTCTTTAGACCAGATGGTTTCTATGTTTGTAGATTATGTGGACTGGAAAAGCTTCAATGGAACGGTTAACGTATACAATGGAGATACCTTTATTTCTAAATATGGATTAAAACTAAGTGATGAATCTGCGTGGGTATATCAAGAAAATGACGACCAAGGAGATAGACGAAGAGAGTTTATTAAACCTAACAATATGAATGTAATGTTATACTTCTGGTTAGAATCAGATAATAACTATGACTACAGACATTATACAGAATCAACAACATATACAGAAGACAATATAACTGGAGCTGCCAGCACACTACCTTTCTACCCTTACTACAAACAACTAGCTAACGTAGATACTCCTTTTGGTTTACTGACTATGGGGTCTCCAAACTGGTTACATCCAGGATATTGTAAAACGTACAATACACAATACTCTACCCAACCAACAATTAAACCCTTTGTAGTGACTCCTTTAGAAGATACAGAGCGTAAAGGTTCTTTGGTTAATAGAATAATATATTCATCTCAAGCTGTTCAAGGAGAGAAGTCTGATGCGTATCAACTCTTTGCTCCTAACAACTACTACGATGTTCCTCAAGAGTTCGGGGAATTAACTGATTTATATGTTAATAGAGAACTCTTTGCGAGCACAGCACAAGTGCAATGGAAGTTGTTCTATAATATGTTAGCCACGCAAGCTACAAGTGCAGGAGAGATTACCCTAGGGTCTGGAGGAGCATTTAATAGAGCTGCTGTTCCTATGTCTACAGTAGATGGAGGATATGCTGGAACTTCTCACTGGTTGCATGCAATTAATACAGTCTGGGGAAGGGTCATCGTAGACAAACGCCAAGGGAAGTTCTTCTTAATGCAGGAGACTCTTGGAGTTATATCTCAAGACTTAAATGGTTCAGTTAGATTAGATGTTCAAGCATTAAGTGATACTTATGGAAATATACTAGTTGGGTCAGAACCTCTTCGAGAAAGAGTATTCATTAAGGTTGGCTCTACTATGTGGTCATACAACTTAGAACGTAGAATATTTGCTAGCAGACATACTTGGGTTCCAAGATGGTTCTTTAGCCATGGTCCACATTTATACTCTAATCAAATTAATTCTGTCGTAGGATCTACCGGAGTATTTAAACACAGTGCAGGAGTTACAGGTGAGTATTATGGTAAACTACATAAGTCATCTATTACAATAGTGGCCAATGGAGAGGAAACAGTATCTAAATTATTTAGGAATTTTGAGGTATTAACCAAGAGAACTACAGAGGAAGGATTAAATCTTCCTTTTAGTACGTGGAATCAGGTAGAAGTATTTAATGAGGAACGATACACAGGGATTGTAAACATAACACCTAAGACAAATGCATTTCAACTAGCTGTACCAATGGAGGTTCTTACAGATAAAGTTAAAGATACCTTTAGAATTACTACTCCTAGAGATGTTGTATTAGACCCAGAAGTTAATATCTTTGCATTAAATAATCATGCACAACATAGAGGGGATGCAGAACTTACTAAATGGTTGCCTAAGATGAGAGGAAACTATATGGAAATTAAATTAACAAGTGATAATACTCAGGGTCCGTTGTTCTTTTACGACTTAACCGTAGGGTTATCCAAAAACATTAGATAATTATGCCACTACCAGAGATAGATTACAACGCAGGAATAGATAGAAATGCTAGCAAGCCTTTTGATGTTATGGGAGCGTCAGGTATGCAGGGAGCTGCAGCTCATTATGCTAAGTCTAATGATATGCTTGGTAAGAAGACCACTGATATAGGCAAAACTGCAGGAAAAGTAGGTAAAGGAGCAAGTGTTGTAGGAGATTCTGCAGGGTTAATAGGTCAAGGTGCTTCAGCTATTAAAGATATAGGATTAAGTACTACTGAACGTATGGACGATAAGGGTGCAACTACTCATAAAGTTAATGCAGGAGGTAAGATAGTAGGTATGGCTGCAGCTGGGGCTAAACTTGGTTCTAATTTTGGACCTTGGGGTACTGTTATAGGCGGAGCTGTTGGAGCTGTTGGGGGTGGAGTAATGGCTGGACTAGATGCATTCAAGCAACCTGATTTTGCAGATGCCAATAACCAACGTAATAGATTTGATATGGGACTTCAAATAGGAGCCATATCAAATAATGATACTCAACCTCAGCAAACACAAGCTGCGGCCCAAGGAAGAAAAGATGTACAAGGAACTAAACAGTTTGAAGTAGAAAAGAATGAGATAGTTCTTAGAAAAATAGGACGAGTGTATAAAAAGGTAGCCGACTTTAAAGGAGGTAAATCTCACGCTCAAGGGGGTGAAGACTATATAGCTAATGATGGAGATATTATTATGCCCGGGAAGAAAAGATTAGCTGTAGATAAAGCATTAAGAACTAGGGATTGGAAAAAGATAGAATCTATTAGACAAGCATTGCCTGCTGATTCAGAAAAGATGGTTGCAGCAAAAGGAGTTAAAGATGTTATGACTACAACTCCTAGTAAAAGAAAAGCTAGGTGGGATAAGTTCTTAGCCCAACCTGGAGTTAAAGATAAAGTAATTTCTATGAGTGAGAAATATGGGTTCTCTCCTAGTGATTTAATGGCGGTATTCGATTTAGAAACTTCTAATACTTTAGATCCTTCAATTAAAAACCCAAAATCAGGTTCTACAGCATCTGGATTAATTCAATTTGTTGAGGCTACTGCAAATGAGTTAGGTACTACAACAAAAGAACTTAGAGGTATGACTGCATCAGAACAGTTAGACTATGTAGATAAATACTATGATAAGTACCAAAAATATGGCGATCATCCTTACGATATTGTAGTGGGTGCAAGTTCAGGTAGACTAGAAGACAAAGATATAATGTACAAAAAAGGTTCACCTCAAGCTGATGGTAATCCAACATGGCAAGATGAAAATGGAAATGTAACTAAAGAGAGTGCTAGAAATGCAACAAAAGATTTCTATGTTCCAGACTACCTGGGATTTGAAAATAGTGTTAATGGACCTAATGAATTTAAAGCTGTGGATACTTATGAAGATTATGTTAAGAAAATTAAAGCTATCGGGAAAGAACCTCAGACAGCAGAATGGTACAAAGCTAATGTAACTGATCCAGCAGCAAAAGGAAATGAAAAAGAAACTACAGCACCAGTACTTTCATTTGAAGAGTTAAAGAAAAAAGCTGAAGCTGAAGGACTTCCTGCACCTAAACCTAATCCAAGAGGTGATGCTGCGATAGGAGACTCACTTGCTACTATGTCTGATGCAGATTTTGATAAGAAAATGAAATCTGATGTTCAGTTTAGAGGGATCAGATACGCTTCAGACCCAGAGTCTCAAGCTGTAATGGCAGGGAAGATGTTACGCGAAATGAATATGAGTATATCTCCTGCAGCAATGATAGGAGAAAAGTATTTTAATACTTCAGCTAAATTATGGAATCTATTTCACGATAAAGGAGATAAAATTGAAACTGATGAGGTAGCGTTTACAGATCCTAAAATGGAGAAAGAATTAGATGGATTTAAAAAGTATCTGAACAATGCAGATATCCCATCTGATATTATGAATGCTTTGAGAACTTATGGAGATGTACAAACTTATCTTTTATCTGGACAAAGCAATGCTGCTAATAAACCGGCACATCTTGCTGAGATATTAGCGGGAGAAGATCCTAAAGATATTGCAAAATGGTTAAAGGGCGCTCAAGATGAGGGATATATTAGTAGAAAAGGAGCTTGGGTAATTAGAGATTTTGCAAAGACACCAAATAAAACTTGGACTAGTGAGATGACAGGTAATATGGGAGTTGATGTAGCTGCTGTATTAGCTAATCCCAAAGGAATTATTAATATGTTTAAGAATGGAGGCAAAACTATTAAGTTAGCCACCGGTATTGTCAAAGCAGAAGATGCAATGAAAGCTCTTAAGTACTTAAAAGGATCGGGCCAGAAGTTAATATCTGATATATATCATGGAGTTCTAGGAAGTAAAACTTATAAGGGAGAAAAAACAGTACAAGAATTAATAGATTTAGGTAAACAATTTGATGATGCTAAAGTTCCACCATTAAAAACAGTAGGAAAAACTACGTCTAATACTTGGGCAGAGACCTTTAAGAACGCTGGAGAGTTTATTAAAAAACTTCCTCAGAAGATGCATGAAAGAATGATAGGTAAATCTATGGAAGAAGTTTCTAAGATACAACGAGATGTAACTCAACTTACAGGTAAATCTACCAAAGAGGTTCTTGCTATGAAACCGGAAGAACTGGGATTACTATTAGCTAAGAAACAAACCGAAATAAAAGAAGGTTTAAAAACCTTTACAGAAAGCAAAGCATTAGCAGCAGAGAAATACTCTAAAGCAAAGCAAGTTCTTACAGAAGCTAAATCAGCGTTAGTTGAAGCACGTAAACCATTTAAAGGAGAAGCGATAGGCGCTGTTAAAGCAGCAGGTGGGGGCGAAGCAGAACTTGAAGCAGTATATGCTGCCGAACGTGCTGTTACTGAAACCGAAGGAGTACTTAAATCTGCTCTTAAAAAGCAAACTTTAAATAGTGAGAACTGGGCTAATGCTAGTTTATTAGAGAGTATAGTTAAAGATGCTAGAGCTACAGATGAGGTAGATGTTATTGGACCGGCTATGAAACGATATAATGCTGCAATGGATGCTATATTTAAAAGTGGAGATGTTCCTGCAGAAGTTGCTACAGCACTTAAAAATGACCAGGAAGCTGCCAGACTTTATTCTAAAGCACTTGTAGAGGGAAAAGATCCTTTAGAAGCTGTAATGAAATATGGTAAAGTAGTTCAGGCAGAATCAGATGCACATACTGCAGGTGGGATAGTAGAAGCGACTAAAGGAGCAAAAGCTTCTGCTACTACAAGCTTAGCTCGAGTAACTAATATGCGTAAGACTTTAGATAAGTTTCCTGAATCAGTAAAATTATTAAGTAAAGAAGCTAATTTTTGGGATGATGTTAAATCAGGTGCAGTAGGAACTGCTCAGGTACTAAATTTACTTAGAGATAGGCAAGTAGACCCTATTGAGATAGCTAAAATTGAAGAAGGATTTACAGCAGATCCAGTAGAACCTACTACTCCTGAAGCAACTACACCTGATGCAATTGACACTACACCTACACCTGTAGATACTAAAAAACAAGAAGAAGTATCTAAACAAATAGGTGGCTCTGTAACTCCATATAAGGAAGCACCAGCTGAAATTCCAGCAGGAGATGAAGGAGGTTCAGGAGAACGTAAGATAGGTGAACGATTAGCCGGCGGCTTTTCCACGCTAGCTTCATACGCTCCAGCGATATACAATATTGTCAGAGGTCTTGAAGATCCTGATAAAGTTAAACGTAGATTTGTAACTCCTCAAACAAGAGTGTTTCAACCTATGGATCAACCTCAACTAAATGCAATAGAGAATGCTTTTTCTACAGCAGTAGGAAATGCTAGAAATCTATCAGGAGGAATGATGTCTAACTTCAGAAGTAACACGGAAAAATCATGGGCAGATAAGATAGCAAGAACAGGTCAAGTTAATGCACAAGAAGCCCAGCGAGCAGACCAAGTAGCTACTCAAAATATTGGTATACGTAATAAAGCAGACCAATATAATACACAAGCTAACGCAAGATACGATGAAATAGATCAGAGGTCTGAAGCAGCAACAAATTCATTCTTAGCTCAAGGAGTTCAGGATGTAGCAAATATAACTTCTCGTAATAAAACCGATAGGCTTAAAGGAGAACGGGATAATAAGATGATGAAGTTAATGAACACAGGAGATTATAAGTATAATCAAGATTCAGGAGAAATAGAGTACACAGGAAATTCTTCAAAGCAAAGAGCATTACCTAAATCTAATTTTAGTCCAGACGCATTTCAAAATCCAATTGAAATAGATATGCCAGACTTTGGTGTTGATGCTGAAGTAGGTTCAAAAGATTGGAGAGATAATTTTAAATACTAATAACAAGATGGCAAATTTATTTGAAAAACCGATAGCAGCAAATCCTATGAGTGAATTCGTAGGACTACCTTTAGACTTTATATCTAAGACTCTAGAGAAAAGACAGACTAAGTATGATACTGCTAAAGCAGATATTGAAGCCCAAGATGAATCTTTATTAGGTTTGAAGTTCTTACCTGGGGATAGAGCACGGCATATGGAGTTGCAAGCTGAACAGGACCAGAAACTAAATAAGATAATTGATGATGCAAATGGAGATTATTCTACTATACAAGGTTCTCTTGACAGGTACAAACGAGATCTTAATAGAGAAATGAACTATGGAGAATTAGGAGCTCAGAATAAAAATTATATTGCTGCGGCTGCTAAGAGTAAAAAACTTGAAGATATGTTCATGGAAGGAAAAATAAGTGAACAAGGTGTAGCTGGATTTAGAAACTCAATGCAGACTCATAGAACACTTCAAACTGAAGCAGGAGGGTTTACTCCTTTTCATGGATACAATCCATCCACAGAAATGAACCCTGTAAAAACTATACACGATACAATAGATGAGGTAGTAGCCCAAGATAATAGTGCAGGGCAGGCAGGTAGAAGTAGAAATCGTATCTTAACTGCAGTAACCAATTTATTTCAGACTAATCCTAATGTCAATAAAGCTTTACAAGAAAGGTTTACAGCTTTACCTCAGGATCCTAAAAATCCTGTTTCTTATAGTGAATGGAGAAAAAGTATTGTTGAAGGAACAGTTGATGCTAAAGAATATCAAGACCGTGCATCAGAGAAGAACTCTGTAGATAGATTCTCAGACACGCAATTAATTGGAGTGAGACGTCCAGACAGTTCTAAAGGTATTAGTAATATGGTAGGTAACTCTATGATTTGGCCTAAGAAAATGTTAGGTATTACAAGAGAAGCTGATGAGTATATAGCCTCTGAAGATGGACAAAGACTTGTTAAAGCTTTGGAATCAAACTCTGGTACTACAATGCCTAAAGACCCTGTAGCAAGAGCAGCTTGGATGGAAGATTTATATGACCAAGATACTACTAGGAATATACCTGTGAGTGGAGATATCTCTGAGGTTAGAGGTGCAGTTATTAATGGCCAGCTTAGAGATAAGGAAGCTAAGATGATGAATCTGAATGGAGACTCCGTAACTGTAAATCAAGTTATGCAAGGAACAGATGCTGCAAATAAAATATTTACTTCTGGAGTTGTTACTAAAGGGGACTACAGAGGTGCCATTGTTATCTCTACTCCTTCAGGAACATACTTACAACAAAACAAAAGTCCTGATGTTCTTGGGTCTAGAGATTATCAAATAGGACAATTAGATGATGTACGAGACTCATTAACTTGGAATAAAACCGTAGATTTGTATGGAGGAAATGGAGTACCTGCAGGAGTTTATGATGTTAAGTTCAATCCGGATACCGGAATGACTGACCTTTACCAAGGAGGAGAAAGGGTTTATGCAATGTACACTGAAGATGGGAAGAAGAAAATAGCACCAGTCACTAAAAAAGAGTAATCATGACAGAGACCAACAAAGAAATAGACCCGGACTTAACAATGTTAAACACAGAACCTACGGAAGCTGAGTCTCTTACTGAGAATCTTACAAAGGGTAAACCTAAGAAACCTACTCTCGATCTTAGTGGATTGGATGTAGAGAAAGCTGTGTACGTTGGCCCAGATTTACAAAGTCAAGCAGATGTAAAAGATTATGTAACAGGTCTTACTCAAGAAGCTGCTATGCAACGTTCTACCAAACAAGGGGGCAGAGATATGGATTTAGACGTCGGCAGAGGATTATACGAATCTGTTGATTCTAATAGAGCTAGAAATCAGAGTGGAGGTGTAAAAGCACTTAAAGCTATAGGAGGTGGAATACTTCAAGGTGGATTGATTGCTATGGAGCAAGCAGGTTATGTAGGAGATTTAGATACTTATACAAATCTATTTACAGACACAGAAGATTTATCAGGAAACTGGTGGACTGATATAATGAAAGAAACTCAAGATGGGTTAAGACAATCTAATGCATTTAAAATATATGACGAAGAAACTGATTCTAATAGTATAGCAAGTAAAATATTCAAATGGAGTTCTTTAGAAGGAGCTATTAGTTCTGCTGTTGGATTTGGTATCACTGGACTGGGAGCTGCAAAACTAGTATCTTCATTAGGAGCTATGAAAAATTTTAAAGCTATAGCAGGATTTGCGGATGAAGCGTTAGGAATGGCAGGTGGATCTACAAAAGCTTTTGTTGGCCCTTTAGCTACATCAGCTACAACTAACTTCTTTATGGGACAAATGATGGCAGCGGATACATATAAGTTAGCTATGGAACATCTTGAAGGACGAATAGGGGATAAACCTGGTATGCTTACTAGATTTGAAGCTCAGAAGATGGCCAACAATGAAGCACAAGATGTAGTTGCATTAAATATGGCTTTAACTGCAACAGCTTACCTTAAATTTGGTGGAATCTTTAAACGTAGAAGAACTAATGTAATGCTTAAAGACCCTACATTTGGTAGACAAGCATTTGATTTAATCAAGAAAGGTTCTCCTACTGCGTTTGGAGAAAACGTGTATCAGGAAATGATTCAAATGGAGCAACTACATGATGTAGATACATTAGGTGGCACTCAAAGTAAAGATGAGTACAGTTCAGACTACTGGACTAGAACTGCAGAACTTATGTTATCTAACAGAGCAGTTCACGCAGGATCATTAGGTGTGGTAGGTGGACCAATTCAATTTGCTCTTATCCAACGTCCAATGATGGGTAAACAATTAAAACAACAAAAAGCAGATTATAATACTCAGCAAGAACGTCTTACTCTAGGTAAAGTACTTGCACAAAATAACTTCGATACATTTAAAAAGTATAATGATGCATTTACAGATGCAGTTAATAAAGGAGACCTAACTGAATCTGAGCTTATAAGTCAATCTCATTTAATGCATGAAGTGGCTCGTCAGGTTGAATACGGAACTATAGATAGCCTTAGAAAAGATATTGAACTAGTAAGAGATGCAGAAGAAGGAGCAGATAATGTTAAAGGATTTGACTCTGATTATAAAGAGGTAGCTATTGAATTTTTAGACACATTAGATAAGGCCGAAGGGTATATTAAACAACATAAAGGTAAAGCTAATTTAGGAGGAATAGTTTATAACAGAATGGTTTCTGTTAAAACAGATAAAGCAATAACAGAAGTATCTACAAGAGCCATAGAAAATATGACTAAGTTAGAATCTTTGTTAAAACAAAAGTATCCTAATAGAACTGTTGATTTAGATAAATTGGCTTTTACCGATAAAGCTCCTGAACGATTTGATAAGCTATCTCCTGTTCAAGTAACTACTTTAAAATCACAAGAAGCAAAAGAAACTCAGAACCTTCAAGATTTTATTCAGAACAGAGATGAGTATAAGGACACTAAGCAGGACATAAAAAGAATAAAGAAATTTGAAAAGCTTTCTATTAACTTAGGCAAACAATTTGATTACCTGGTTTCTCCTGAAGGACAAAAGAAATTTATAGAAGAGCAACAAGATGCAGTCAAAGGAATTCCTGATGCACTAGAAGAGTCTAATAAAAAGGAAGATGTCAAAACAGATGCAGTTAAGGAAAGTCGCTTTACTGAGTTCTCTACCATAAAGAACACTAAACCTAGAGTTACAGCTGAAGAACTTCAGACTATGAATAATGATAGGGATGCTGCAGTTAAAGAACATACAGAGAAAGGTGAGTACGCTCAAGTACGAGAAGGGAAAACTTTTACCTCTATAGATTCAGAAGGAGTAGTAAGAAATTATACAGAGCATGATATAGTTCAAGCAGAAAATGGTAGACTGTTTAGAGTTATGTATCAAAATTATAAAGGTACAGATAGTAAAGCTCCTAATATGCCAGTTATCAAAGAGGTAGTAATGGAGAAAGGCAGGTACAAAGAAGCTAGTAAGCAGACTGTACTTAAAGATAATTCTTGGATTAAACACGGAGTTCTTCAAGGAATTGTAAGAGCTGATGGAAAGTATAGTCATCACAGTACTGATTGGAAATCTTATAGAACTATTGATACAGTTCTTAAACCTAATAACTATGCATACAATACTAGACGATTGGATAATGTATCTGAAGGTATAGTTAATTCTGTAAACATACACGAAACTAGTATAGGTAAACCAGGCTTTGAATGGTTGAATGAATACAGAATGGATTTGATAAACAAACCTTTCAAAGAACCGTATCCTGTAACTTTAAAATTAAACACAGATCGTAGAAATAATACCTTCATAGATGTAATGACAAATACTCCGGAAGGGGAAGTAAAACTTACTAGGCTAAATAGGTTCTATAATTTAGCACACGAAGATTTAATAAAAGCATTAGCAAAAGGAGATGTAATAACTGGAATGGTAAAAGCTCATTACAGTAACCGGGGAAACTTTTCTAAGAACAGAGACTCAGCAGGTAATATTATATACACTCCAATCGGTAAATTTAATAATTTATCATCTGACTTACTTATTAACAATTCATTAATACTAGCTCAAACTAAAGGAGCTAATGGAGTTGACAATGTAAATGCCGCTAGAGCTATGGATGGTACTATTTACAAAGAGAGTAGTATTCTAATAGATGGGGTACATGTAGAAATTCCTTATCATAGAATGACGCCGGGTGATACTTATGCACTTATAAAAGGACTAAATGGAGAGGTCACACCTATAGCATTTAGGAGTTCTAACCTAAGAGAAATTCCAAGTTCTCAAGGTATGGATAATAAAGCTTATGACGTGGTGGAAGAGTGGCAACAACACGTTGAGGAATTAATGCAGGACGAGATTGCTGACGAGATTTCACTAGACGAGCAATATAAAAGAGAAGCCGAGTCAAGTAATGAAGTAAACTCTGCAGAAGAGCAGAGAAGACTTGCACGTAGTCTTAAAAGGAAAGCTGCTACAGATAAAAATAAAAAAGCTGATGATGTAGCCGTGACTGAATTCTGGGATTCATTTAAGAATTCTATTTTAAAGCATATAGTAATTTCTAAAAGGAATAAGCAGAAATTTATAAAAGGAAAGAATGAAGACGGTACTGAGAGAACCTCAGTAGATGGTAAAGGACGACCACTGGTAAGTCCAGATTACTTTAAACCTACTATCGCTGTATCTGAGAGTACAAATCAATATGTAGTGGCCATAGAAGTTAGGGATGAACTTAGACCGCATAGATGGAAAGTGATAAATCCTTTAGATAACGCTGAAGAATTTATGGATATACTTGAAGGAAAACGTTCTCGTATGTCTATGGATACTTTGTTTAATGAGGATATAGTAGATGGAGCTCAGGCAATGCAAGAGTATGTAGATGATAGTGGATTAGTTTCTGATGTAAATCTTAATAATGTATACGTAGGAGCTTCTGCTGATATCCAATTGCTTGGGGATGACATTGCATACGGAGTAAACGAGTATAAAAAATTAGAAAAAGTACGAGAAGACAAAGCACCTAAACAAGCTATATACGAAAAGGATGCTTCTGATGAAACTATAAGTGACTTCAACGATAAGATAGACACTATACTAGATCCAGACTCTATTGAGATTAGCATGAAAGTAGTGAGTAATGAAACTACAGAAACCGGAATGGTGAATGCGTTTCAAGACATAGCAGCATCTTTCGGAATCAAAGAAGATGTTTCGACTATAATTAAAGATACTATGGAAGAGGTTACTGAGGAGAAATCCCAAGAACTTCAAACTATTGAGGATAGTCTAAACGCTTTACCATTAGAGAATTATTCTCAAGTACCTTTAATGGCTAGAGGAGTTCTTGCACTACAGGAAATTCAAGCTAAAGTAAAATCAAAAGAATTAAATTTATACACAGTAAGAAAAGCTACTGTAGATAGTAAGTTCACTCAAGCTGAGGGTATATCAGAATTTGCTAGACATGAAAAAATATGGAGTCCAGTTCACGGAGATGGAGTAGTTATGAGTACCACTCCTAAAGGAACTATAGTAGTAAGATTTAGTGAAAAAAGCAAAGGAGTACAAATGTATCCTGCTAATCTATTTAAAGAAAAAGGAGCATTTCGTCAATTAGCTGACGCGAGAGTCAAACTAAAAAAAGCGAGACCCGGTACTATTCAACATGAGTCTGCCACTAGAGCTGTAAATACATTAGAGGCTAGAACAACTTATCTTAAAAAGAGAGCTTATGGAGAGGAAAATGAAGCAGAGAAAAATGATTCAGGAACGGATAACTCTTTACACTCTTTATCTGTAGCTTCAGATGCTTTAGGGTTACATTACACTAAAAATGTCTTCGCTAAACTAGTAGGGAACTCTAAAAGAGCCGGTAACATTGCCAAAGGGTTTGATGGTGTTATAGAATACAGAGATAAACTATTAGATGTGCATCCTGATGGGCCTGTTGATGTTGAGTACATAAAAGCTATGAACGATGCATTTTTAGATGCAGTTCCGTATACTGACCAAGATTTTCAGGATATGTTAAGTCTTCTTAATACTAAAATAGCAGCCAGGGAGAACGTAGCTTCAAGTGAACAAAAGATTGGCCACATAGAATTACTTAGAGATGTAGTAAAAGCTATAAAAGATAATCCTTCACCTACTTCTGTAATTAAATCAGAAGCTACCGTGTACTCTTTAACAAGAAGTAAGTACACAAGTAAAGCAGTTCACATAGCATCTACAGTAGCTCCTGGGGACAGAACAGGAACTATTCAACAAACAGGGCAATCAAAATTAACCTCTGCGTATGAAGAGATGATTGATGCATTGGATGTAGTAATTAGTTTAGAAACTGAGATGTATGCAGATAGGTTCTCTACTGCAGATACTCCATCTCAACCAGTTAAACCTGCTACTAAAAGTCCAAGCACTTCACTTCAAAAAGAACGAGTTGAAGAAGTTAAAACGGTACTTGAAACTATACAAAATGAACTTCCTAATATTAAGGGACTTAGTGAAGATAGTAAACTTGTAGGTTTAGATAAAGAGTTTAAATGGTATGTAAATGTAAATGATAAGGATGCGAGTGGAAACTATACTAAATATGATAGGGTTACTGATATCTTTTCAGAAAATCCTGATGTAATAACTCCAAAATTAAAAAGCAGTCAAGTAATAGGAACTGGTATTGATAATATGATACGTGATTTCTTTGACCCTACAGAATCCTCTTTAGTTTGGAATAGTAGTTATGCCATAACTGAAGAAGTCTTTGATGAATTTGTAACCTCATTGCAAGCATTTAAGAAAAGTATTGCAGGACAGACAGTAGTATCTACCGGGATGGTTCTTTTCGATAAGACTACAAAGAGAGCTGGTACAATAGATTTACTTACTTATGATAATGAAGGAGCAGTTCGTATCTACGACATTAAAACTATGTTATTTGATCCTACTACTGATAATAGATATGAAGATACAACTATTTGGAAAACTGTTAAAGGTGTTTTTGAAGCTGATGGTGTTACCCCAAAACGTAAAAGACAAAAAGGTGTAAGAGATTCTAATAGAATTAAACATCAAAAACAATTATCAGCCTATAGGATTATACTGAATAATACTTATGGAATACTTGCAGATAAAAAACTATTTGTAGTTCCAGTTAAAGTAGATTATTCAGCCGGGGATACGAAAGCTAGAACAGCTAGAATATTACCTCTTGTGCCTGCACTAGGATTAGATGAAGTTGGACCACTTAGGTTAGACAAAGCAAAAACTGTAAAGCCTACTACCCAGACTAAATCTGTTAGACCCGCTACTACTAAAGGAGGTACAGTAATACGTCAGAATAATGTAGTTGGAACTACTAAAAGTACTCCAGTAACTCCTACAAATAAGAGTATAGTTCAAAATACTGATACTACTCAAGAAAGCCAAGAACCCCAAGGAGCTCAAGAGACTCTAGAAGAAATGGGAGTAGAGTCAGGTGCCGTAGCTCAATTTGAGAACGCAATAGCTAAAGGAATTATAACTCCTGCTGAGGCTATTAAACTTACTAAGACCATAACTCTTATGGCAGAGACAGATGCTAACGCAGATGTTAATGCTGTAATGAATAAGTTCTTGGACGAGAACACTACACCATTTAAACTAGCTAGTAAAGATGAGGTATTTACTAATGAACAATTTAATGACGAAGTAACTCAGATTAATAAGTTACTACCTAAAATTCCAGTTAATGTAGTGAAGGATGTAGCTTATATGCATAAAAGATTTGGTGCTCAAGCAATAGGTGCTTATAACCAAGGAGTTGCTTACGTAGTGAAAGGTGCTAAACAAGGAGCAATTTTCCACGAAGCTTTTCACGCCGTTGCTGATTTATATTTAACTCCTTCTGAAAGAGCTGAGATGGCTAAAGAGCGAGGAGAAAAAGAGTGGTCATTAGAACTTGAAGAAAAGTTTGCAGGGGAATTCGAGGAATTTCAAAAAACCTATAAGAAAGAAACTTATGCTGATAAAGCTAAGAAGTTCTTTGCTAGTATTATTGATTGGTTTAAAGGTACTAGATCTTCTGATGTAGTTACGGATGTATTTACTAAAATAATGGAAGGTGGGTTCACAAAAACTCCAAGTAAAACGTGGTTCAAAGCTTCTCTTAGTGGAATACAATCAGTAAATGAGTTTACGAAACAATTATCGCCGAAAAATAATGTAACTTTACAAAGTTTAAAAGCTAAAGGAAGAATTAAAATAGTTTGTTAAAATGGGATGTCGAGTAGAGCAAGTATTGTTAGAAAATGGAGAATCTTCAAAACTATTTGAAGCTCTGCATAGTACTATGGAATCTGGGGAAGCCCTAGAAACTTACTTAGAATTATCTTCAAATAAGGAAGCCTACATTAAAATGTATGGGAAAAATGAGCAAGGAGAAGTTAGTCAAGAAAATTACATAAGCAGTCCTAAGTATAAACTAGAAGGGTTTAAAGACAGAAGGGAGCAGGATGATATTATGGACTTTTTAGTTGATGAAATCGTAGAAGCTTTCAGTACTATCCAGGGAACTCAAAGTATGTACACACTAGGAGGAATTGACACTAAAGCTCTTACAAAAGATGCTACACTTCTTCCGAAAGTTATTACTGCAGTAAGGAACAAAATATGGCTAGAACTTGGTAGTAAAGCTGCTGACCAGTACTCAGAAGAGCATTACGCATTAATGAAAAAAGCTATTGTAGATATGCCTTACTTCATAGGACAAGATGAAATTCTTGGTCCTCTTGGAGTAAAACTTAGAGATATAGGAATTCATATTAGAATAGGCAAAGATCAAATAGAGATAGACCAATCTGAAGCATACAAAGATGCATTGGAGGCTAGTGGAGAAGGTACTTACAGTGCAGAAGAAGCCGAGACAGCAAGTGAACTTATCTACTCTATGGATATTTTAGAGATGCCTACTATGAACTCAGTACTACCCGCATTAAAAATAGCCCTAAGAAAATTACGAAAAGTTAAAAAGAACTACAAGTGGTCTAATAAAACTGCAGATGATTTAGTATACAACAGACAAAATATATATGAAACTACAGCAATAGGTTCTTTCAGACCTAGCAGTGCAGAAGATATTCTTTCTAAGTTATTTAAAGTAACCAAGGGAGTTCAGTCTATGGATGAAATGGCTATGAAACTTCAGAACTCTTTAACTACTACTCCTGAACTTATTCCTCTATACGAGGTTCTTATGGAGGAGAAACCTGTTTATGTTCCTAACTTAGGAGACTATGATAGACTAGCAGTAGCTTTATTTACGTTAGCTAAGGCGGATTATGATATGATTAATATTGCAGAAAAAGATGCAACTACTCTTTTAGTGACGGATGCCAATAACGCTAAAGTTAAGAGTAAACTTAAGGATGCGTGGAGTGAGACTATAGATGATGTACAGCAAAGTCCAGTGAAGTCTCTTGATAAGAAGAGAGAAGTTCTACGTAAATACTTAAGTACAGTTCAAGCTTTACCTGTTAAACGAAATAAGAAAGGAGAAATTATTCCGCGGAAGAGAAAAACAGAACCTAATAAGAATATAGAAGGATTAAATAATTTTGAGAACACTCATTTAGAAGAGGCAGCTAGACAATTTGAACTTGCCGGGCTTACAAAAATTGGGAAATCAGATATCAAAGCTATTATAGATTTAGTACATTCCAATCCTCGTAGATTTAGTGATAGTACTGCTAAGAAATCTCCTAGTGAAATTATCAAAACCATGCTAGCTAAAATAGTAAGGGATCAGATTTATACTGGAAATGATGTATTTGCTAAGGATACAGATGCATTCGGAGAAAATAAATACCTTAATATACTAGCAGATGCAGTAGCAGAATCTAGAACAGATATGCACGTTGGTGCTCACTTATCAGGAAGAGGAACAATAGTTCATGCATTTAATATGAGCACAGAAGCTCAGGATATGTGGCGTAGACTACAAGAAGTTCAGGAGGCTCAAGATGATTATGGGAGTGACCCTATGTATGCCAAAAGTATTTTATATAATGTACTTACAGAAGATGGACCTCACAAAGTAAATTTTCGTGTGCAATCTTTAGATACATTAACAAACAATCAAAAAGCTAAGTCTGGAAGAACTTACGGACAATTATCTACCTATGATGCATTGACATCTAGAATGCAGTTCTTCTTCAGACCAAATACTATGCAAGGGTACTTCAATGCAATGAGCCCTACTCAAGGGGATAATGGAAACCTTACAGTTATAGCTGTACCTAAATTAAATTACAAAAAAGGTACTTCTACACAGAAAGTAGTTGTAGATGGAAAGATTGCTCCAGCAGATATTTCAGGATGGATTAAAGACCAAATTGCAGGAGAACTTGCTAGGATAATTGAATCCCCTAACTTAGAAGGATTTAAAAATTATTCTAAAACAAATAAGTCTCCAGGGAATGCGTCTAAATTTAATTTATTCCAGTCTTTAAATGCAGTAGACATTAATGCTGCTAACCTAAGTGAGTCAAATATTGAAGCAACAGTAACTAAACTTTACCCAACAGCAGAGAAAGAGTTTATTAAGATGTTGGAATCAGATGCTAAGTACTATACAGATAAAGGAGTATTTGTTAAAAATGATAACAACTCTTTTAAATCTAAAGATAAATACCTTAATAATTTAACTAGTGCAGAAATGGATACGTTTCTTGCTAACAACTTTATTTATGGGTACGAACAACAATTGTTTTATGCTGGAGACCCTGCATTTTATAAAGAAGGAACTACACTAGAACAGAAAAACAATATAAATAAAAGATTTAGATTACCATTTACTCCCGGAGTTAAGTTTGCTATAAACTCTACTATGAGAGAGTCAGGCGACTTAGAAACAGATATGAATAATGAAATCATACATAACACTAAGATGTTTCATTCAGGAGTAGATAAAACTTTTAAACTAAAAATACTTAAAGAAGCTAACATTAAAGCTGAATTACGTAAAGTATACAATGTATTAGGAGATGGGTTTATGAATGCAGAAGGTATAGACTTAGCTGATGGACAGGGTTTTGTAAGTGTAAATAGGTACTTACAATCTATGGCTGCTAGAGGAATTCATACAGATGAACTAGTAGAAATGGTAGATCAATTAAATGAATGGGCTAAAGACAACACAAAAGAAATTACCTCAGATGCTACGCTAGAAGTTCTAAAACATTTCTTCTTTAAAGTACAAAAAGTATCAGCTCAACATAATGCGATGGCACCTCTGTCATTAAAGTATGCAGTATTTCCAGCTATACCTACATTGTTTGAACGTAAGAACTCTAACGGTGATGAAGCATTTCCAGGACTAGCAAAAATATCTAGAGAACTTAGAAGTGGTAGAGCAGATGAAGTTGTAATGGAATCTGCAGTTAAGGTAGGAATTAGGAACGTTACAGACATAAAAAACCTAGATACAGCACAACATATTACTTTAGACAATGATGGAATGAGGGTTCCTCAGGTGACTCCAGTAACTAAGAAAACAGCAGCTAGATTTGGTTCTCAGATAAGAAAACTTATTATGGCCAATCATAATCCTAATGCAGATATTTTAGGAGAGACCGGTACAGTAGCTCTAGATAATTACAATAAAGCAATATCTAATGTAGTATCTTCAATAGGAGAAGGGGTCATATCCCAATATAAAGATATGAACGGTAATGTAAATATGGAGAGGGTCATAAATACAATACTACGAGAGCTTGAGTACAACCCATTTAAAAATGCTGAGTACTATCAAGCCGCCCTACGTACTTTAAATGAAGAAGGAGACTCTTTGCTACCTGCAAACTACCCTACTATTAAAAGTGCTATTGACTCTTCCATAGCAGCAGAGTTTAGAAAGAAAGTATCTAAAATGAAACTTCCTGGGTACTCAGCTGTTCAAGTTTCTAGTATGGGAACTATGTATACAGAAGAAGGAATTTCTGTAAATAGTGATCTGAAGTTTGTAGGTATAAAGAAAGGAGCAGTAGAACTTACAGGAGATGCTTTGTTAGCTGCAGCTGAAGACATAGCTAGAGGAGAAACGAAAAACTACACTATTAAACCTGCTGAGGTTAGAGTGAGTTCTCAATACTTTACAAATAGGCTTAGAGAGATTTCTAAAGAAAGAACTAAAGCTGGTATGAAAAATATCAACGCTAGAGTAGAAATTTTTAGAAAGACTTTAAATAAAAGACTATCACCTGCTGCTATTAAGGTTGAGCTAACTGACCACAGGAATAAACTTATACAAGAATCTAACGATAAGAATTATGCTCAATTATTTAGACAAGTATCTGAAAATGGAGAAATTAGTATTGCTAAAGTAAAAGAAGCTGGACTTGCAGATATAGTTCTATACAGAATTCCTACTCAAGGAAAGAACTCTATGCTTGCAGCTACTATCAAAGATTTCTTACCACCAGAAGCTGGAGCAAGTATTCAAGTTCCAGGGGAAATTGTAGAGCAGTCCGGATCCGATTTTGATATTGATAAAGTGTATATTGAAATGCACAAATTTGGTGTAGACAAAGGAGTCTTTAAAAAACAAAGCTACCGTTCAAGTGGGGCTCGGGTAGGTTCTGAGTTAGCTTTAGCAGATGTAATATTACCTATTGGTATAAGTGGTAGTGGTAAATCTACTTGGATTAAATCTATAAATAAAAATAATAAATTTGTAGTTATTTCTCCTGATGAAATGAGAGTTAAGTTTACAGGAGATATGAACGATAAATCTAAAGATAAAGAGATTTATGAAGAGGCCACTAAAAGAGCTATACAAGCGGTAAAAAATAATAAACAAGTAATATTTGATACTACTAACTTAACTAAAGATAAAAGAAGACCTTTTATTGAAGCTATTAAAAAAGTATTACCTGATGCTAATATTCAGTATAAATTAATGGACTTGAATCCTGAATTAGCCAAACAAAGAATTAAAGATGATACTAATAAATATAATCAAGCTAAAAAAGAAGCAGATTTAAGACCTAATAATACATTAATACCTCAAAATTTACAAAGCGGTATTGAGAAATATGGAACTATACAAGAAGCTAATCAAAAGGTTAAAAATGTCTTAGGTAAAAATCCTTATTCTATTGACATGATAGATAGTAAATTTAGAACAAGAACAACAAGAACTGATTCTGAATTGAAGAAATATGATTTAAGAGAAGGTTCTTATACTTATATGTTTGGTAAATCTATTGATGGAACAACAAAAAAAATACTTGTAAAAATTACTAAAATAACTAAAGGGTTAAATGAAAATACTTGGTATAAAGAAGGTTGGACACAAGAAGGCATTAAAAAATTAGGAAGATACAATACTTTAAATGCGGTTGAGTTTGAAAAAGTTGTAGACAGAGCTAATGTACTAGATAGTACTATAGATAGACATGCTGAATCTTATAAACAAATGTTAGAAGATATTATAGATGAAGATATTTCTAATTATAATGCTACTGTTGGACAATCTAAAATAGAAATATTCAAAGGATTTTGGAATAGACGACAAGTAGCGTCTCAGGAAGATAAAGTATTTTTATTTGGAGATAATACTAATGATAGAACTGTAACTAAACATGTTCCATCAATGACGCAAGCTGTTATTAGAGGACTATCAAATGCTATTGGTATAGATACTAAAAAAGATAGAGGCACTTCTGCAAGTTCTTATTTAACAGACAATGATCTTAAATGGTTTAAAAATCATGTAGATACCCAAATACAATTAGCTAAAAGTAGTGGTAAAACTATTGTAATGCCTGCTGATGGGATAGGTACCGGTAAAGCAATGCTTAAAGAAAAAGCACCTAAATTATTTCAATATCTTCAAAATAAACTAAATAGTTTAGAAAAAGGAAATATTGAAACATTAGCTGAAGAGATAGACTATAATACAGAACTAGCAACTATAAATAGGTCTCAAGCTTACATTATGGAGTACCATAAAGCAGTTCTTTCAAGTCCTGCTTATGTTTCAGAGTTGTTGCTTCCAAACAGAACTACTTCACTTACTAGAGCAGTAACAGAACTTTATCCACCTAATACAGATGGAGATACTTCTGGAATGTTGTCATCAGTACAGTCACAAGAAGACTTTAGAAATAACAATATGCAAGGTGGAGATATGATTGGAATATCTTCTATCGCATCTATTAGTCATGCAGTAGCAAAACATATAGGTACAGCCTTTGTAAAACCGATTCGTATTAAAGGAGTAAATGAAAATGCAGAAGAAGTTGCACTAGGAGAAACTTGGAACTTAGTTAAAGGAAAATATAGAGCTAGGATATCAGATGAAATTGCTGAGATTCAAAATGCAGCCTTAGATAATGCAAACGATCCATTATTAGGTAAGTTAAATATCAATCAGTATACAGCATCAGCAGCATTATTACTTATTAGTGCAGGACACGGAATAGAGTTCGCTACTACATTCTTAAATGCTCCAGTAATAAAAGAACTTGCAGCATTATATCCTAAGTTAGAAAGAATGCATTATCCTACTAAAGCTCACGAAGTAGCCCTTCGTACTATAGCTAGGAAGTATGGGTTAAAACTTAATACAGAAGAGGGTTTTGAAAAACTCCCAAATTTTGGAATGAATGATGCTAAGCGTATAATGAATTCTACAACTCCTAACGATATGACATTATCATTAGAAGTATTCAATGAATTATACACAAACGGTTCTGCTTTAAGTAAAGCACAAACTTTATTAAATATAGATTCTTCTGGAACTCCTACAACTACCGCAGGAATTATTGCTAAGTATGAAAATCTTGCATCTATTGAAGGAACTTCTTCTTGGGTACTAGAACATTCTGATTTTGAAACAGGAACTACAAAACTATTACCTTTACTTAGAGGTAAAAAAGATTATGAAGCTCACGCGATAAAAATAGATCACGCTAAATATATAAACACTCATTTGGCAACTATGGAGACTTATCTTTTAAACAGACCATTACAAATTCTTAAGGAAACATCTCCAACAGCAACACAACAATATCAAAAAGTAATTAGAAATGCAACTGAAACTCTAGGGTACTTAGATGAATTTCAAGCAGTTAAAGTATTAGCAGCTTACGATACATTTGTAGCAACTAATGATAAATCTATTATCAATAATACAAGTGAAGTTTCTAGGGCAATGGCTAAGGATTATACAAGTATGATTGATAGCACTAACCCAGATTCTACTGCTAACATACTAAAAGCTTACAGAGAAAAAATTAATAAGTCAAATACAGAAGTGGAAAATGGGTTCACTGAGAACCTTACCATAGTAACTGAAGGTTCTAGGAAGTTTGTAACGTTTAGAAATACTGTGGCCAGAGCTATAACTCCTACGAAAGCTAAGTCAATGATTGCTTACTATGAAGATTTAATGGACTCAAATTCTGATATAGAAAAGAAATTAGCTAAAAGTTTAGCTGATTATGCTATTATGTTCTATGGGTATTCTAGGTCTATAAATTCTTACATGGATTTTTTACCTCCTAGAGCACATCATGATTTTATGGGTGGAAAGAAAGCGGACGCGAATAATGTTTCACTACCTGATTTCTTTAGAGACTTGCAGAAAACAACTAATGACGAGAGTTCTTATTCAACTGATAGTATAGGTGCATTTATGCATATGTATCTAGCTAATAACGTAAGTACATTACCTATCGACATATATGATGTGAGTCTTACTCAAACAAATAAACCACCCTTATACGCGAAATCATTCATAGATAAACGATGGAGATTATTGTACTTTGATGGGCAAGGTTACGCAAGACAAGATGATAGGGGTATACCTAACTTAGCTGTTGAGTACCACTCTAAAGATTCATTATTTAATGTTCCTTACGCAAGTATATTAGCTAAAGCTAAACGTGATTCGGCAAGTAAAGTTAACAAGAATGTTATGAATAATGTAGGAAATGAACACTCTAATTTTAAAGATGTAACTAAAACTCAAACGGTACGAAGTTATATAAAAGAACTTATCTCAGAAGATGAATTTACAATAGATAATGATGCTGATGCAAAAGCGTATTTAGAAGTTCTTGTAGAAAGGTTAGAAAAGAATAAAGAATCTGCTTCTGATATAGAGTTCATTCAAGATATATACGCAGGAGCAATACAAAATGCTACCTTCGCACATAGAAAAAGTGCGGAAAAAAATAATTTTGAGGCTGAGTACAAGGAATTTTTCAGCAAATATGTAGCTGATAGATATACTCAATTTCTAGAGCATTCCGATATGGAGCTTGTAAGTAAACTAAAAAAATGTTAATATGGCTTGTGAATTAAATCTTAAAGCACCTAATGGAAGAGACTCTATCTTATTTAAAGATATAGTAAAAGCTACTGTGACTAGTGATGATGCAATAGATATGTACTTTTACACAAAAACTGATGCATTCGTAGAAGAGTATCAGGGTAAAAACGATCTTAATGGAGAACCTATATACGATGATATAGCTGCAGGTAGATACACTCACGGAGTTGACTACGCTAAAGTAGAACTTGACTACGCTGCTGAAATATTTAAGAAGTTAGTCAATAATATTCCAAAAATAATTGCTAAAATAGAGAACAGAATTGAGTACTTGCAGTACAAAGGAGACAACACACATGTTGCTAACCTTCAAAAATTACTAGAAATCCTAGAAACAGAATCAGTAAACACTAGTATTCCTAAGTTCTTTGAGTCTGCATCTGCTCACGTTAATTCATTATATCAAATAGCAGAGACAGCATTTAAGAAGCCGGCTGTAACAAGAGAAGATATTGTAACATTTTCTGGATTAAATAAAACAGCATCAAGTTATGACATAATAGGAACTATGAAATCTCAACTATTAGACTCTTCTGAAGTAGCATCTTTGTTTTCAGATAGTTTTAAAATGGTTGATGGAACAACAGAGAAAATTAATGATATACAAAACTTCTATGTAGCTAAATCTAAGGAGTTCTTAGTTGAAGAGTTTCATAAAGATGACCCTACTTGGTCCAAAAAAGATATTAGAGCAGTATTAGATAGTGCACCTCAGGATGTAACTTGGACTGAGTACCAGGTGATGCATATGGGAGATAGTAAAGATAGACTTTTATTTGAAGCGTCTAAACGACTAAGAGGAACTGATCATAAAGCACGTAGACAAGGTATAGATTTTAGTAAGGATCTACAAGGTAAACTAGAAGCTGTAGAAGCTGAGTACTCAGGTAAAGCAGATACAGTATTTGATGATATCTTAGTAGAACATAACAACGAACTTCATGTAATAGATACTACTGTTACAGCAGACAATACAACACCTCTACATCAAAAGATGTTAGCTAAATTGGCCACTATAAAAGGACGTCCGGCATTAATGGACTTTCTTGTGTTCTACAACGATACAATGAGAACTCTTGATGTGGGTCTTCCTACTTCATCTAAGATGGGTACGCGTATGCCGAGTGTTATGAGATCAGAATTAGAATTACTTCAAGGAGGTAATATGGCTGACAAGTACAATGTACTAAAGGATAACATGAGAAATAAAATTATAGCTACTAATCTAGATATGGAAAAAGGGCAATTAAAAGACTCTACAGGAAAACCTGTCAAGAGAATCCCTACTTTCTATACACAAAAATATAATTCTGTTGAGTACAAAAAAGCTTATAAAAAAATATATGATATTTATACTGAACAGGGGAAATCTCACGAAGAGGCAGACATATTAGCAGAAGAAGCAGCTGAAGCAAAAGCAAAATCAGAACTACTTAAAGTAATTTCTAGAGATGTAGCTAGTAATCTTCAAGCTTTTCACGTAATGGCTACTAGTTTTACAGCGAAGTACGAGCAGGTTCACGTGTTTGATGCAATAGCTGAAGTTGTAGGTTCTGAGAAAAGGACTTATGGAAACTCTGATGTTACAGGTCCAGAGTCTACTGCATATAAACAGTTGATGAAAGTGTATGATATGCAATTATACGGAATGAGGCAAGAGGATTTAGGAGCTATAAATATATTAGGAACTAATGTAGATGTTAATAAAGGTCTTAGAGGGGTAACTAGAGCCACATCAATACTACAAATACCATTTAATTTAACAGCAGCTGGAGCTAATACAACATACGGAGAGTATTCTAATTTAATGGAAGCCGCAGGTGGAGAGTACTATTCATTTAAAAATTTAAAGACTGCTAGTACGTTTTATCGTAAAGATACTTCAAATATGCTAGGAGATATAGGTGCAAGAACTCCTTCATCTATAGTTAATTTAATAGAAGAGCATTATGATCTCTTGCAGAATTATGGTGGAGAGCAAATTAGTACTGCCGAGAGAACTAGAATGAGAAGGCTACTAAAAACAAGTACAGCATACTTTCTAACTTCAGGTGCTGAGCATTTACTTCAGGTAAGATCTGGACTAGCAATGCTTGATGCAACTAAAACATACGATAAATCAGGAACTGAAATAGGAACTCTGTTAAATGTACATTCTCTTAAGGAAGGTAAATTAGTAATTGATGACGTTTACATTAAAGAGAAAGATGGTTCATTAGTTCAATATGATACGAAGCAACAAAATAGAATAGGGGATAAAATAGGAGGAGTTAATAGAAAATCTCACGGTAACTATAGTCCTAAGACTGCGGGTGCTGCAAAACAACACGCCTTGGGTGATATGTTGCTACAATTTAGAGGTTGGATGGCAGAATCAGCTAAAAAAAGATACGGGAAAGCTAGTCCTAATCATTTGCTAGAGCAAGATGTTGAAGGATTTTATCGTTCAGGTGGTAGAGCTTTGTTTAGCTTTGCAAGAGATATAAAAAAGTTTAACTTAGCAGTAGCAAAAGAAAATTGGGCACATCTGACACCGCACGAAAAAGCTAATATAAGGAGGTTCTTAGTAGAAGCTTCTATGATTACTGTTACAGCCTTAGCAAGTGTTATGTTCGGGAAAATCGGAAAAGAAATAGAAGATGATTACGATGGAGACAATTGGGAAGATAGACTTGCATTAGGAGCATTCAGATTTTCACAATATGAACTGTTGAGATTTAGAGCAGAATTAAGTGCTTATGCAAGTATACCAGAAGCTTTAAAATTATTAAGATCTCCTGCTGCTACAGTAAGTTTAGGAGAGTCATTATATGAATTAACTGCTCAGATGGCCTATCCTTTAGAGGAATATGAAGCAGGATGGAGAAAAGGTGAAAATAGATTAAAAGTTAAATTAGGAAAAACACTTCCTTTTTATAAACATTTAGTATCTTTTACTCCAGAAGGATTACACGAAAGAAGTAAATGGTTAAATTAAAACTAAAATATTATGGCATTTGAATTATTATTAGCAACAGGAAGCATCTCAAATGAAGGTGCCAATTTAGCAATCGACGATGTATCTGTTTGGGCAGATTCAGCTGAAGGAGCAAGATCTAGTTACGGAGTATTTGTAACAGGTAGTTACAGACTTAGTGCGACATCTTCACCAATTGCAGTCACTCCGGAAGAACCTACCACGGATGTAAGTTGGTCAGCGGTAACTAACGCTGATGGAAGATACACGTTCTTAGGGTACGCGTTCTTAACAGTAGCCGTAACTACAAGTCCCGTAAATGGAGACATTGCAGTAGATACAGATGACTTACTTAAGATGTATAATGGAGCAACTTGGGACATAGTAGATTTAGCTGATCATATTGGAGATGCAGTTTACTCGGTAACGTTTGAAGTTCCTTATTTAGCTTATGCTTACACGTATAAGAACCAATTGAATCTTGAATACATTGCTCAGGTAAAATATGACATACTTAATGGAGCCGACCAAAATAAATTGTATTACAAAAGAACTGACTTGGATTACTTTGCAGCTCTTATTGATGGTGCCGGGTATAATTGGGCTTTAGGATTGTACAGCAATTACTACGGTATTGTAGAGAACTTAGACGACATTAGAGTAAACAAACAAATATCTTAAATTATGTACTACGATAGAGTATTATCAACGGCTGAAGCTCTTTACGTAAGTAGAGCTAAGCAAAAAATAGCGGAATTAACGGTAGCTCTGGTAGAAGAGTATTCTCGTAATGATATTGATGACTACAAAGTACAGCTCTCTATTGAGTTGCAACTCTCTATCGAAGTTCTGGAAAGTTCTACATTAACTTGGACTGCAGATGAAATTCAAGGGATGACTGACTACTATTCAATAGAAGGAAATCTGGTATCTTTTGGATTTGTAGGATTAGAGTACACACCCGTGGCAGGAGGAGGAACTCCAGGCGTAGGTGTATATGCTACTATTCCACAACTTAATGCAGTAGAGCAAGCAAGTATAGACGAAGACATAGTTATATCAGATAACTTAATCGCAGAGATTGCAGATAGAATAGCAGGAGACAGTACTCTACAAGACCAACTAGATTTATTAGGTGCTGGAGGTGCCCTCACAGTTGAGATAACTTCTCAAGTAAGTTTAGGTTCAATCTACATAGGGCAAGTGTTTCCTATTGGAACTTTGCTACAAGATATATGGGATTTAGCTTTAACTGCATCAGGAACCGTAGACCTAAGTACATTCACTTTCGACTCTTACGTACCAGCAGCTGAAGTAGGGTCAACTCTGACTATCACCCAGTTTACATGGGAGACAACAGGAGTACCTGCCGGTATGACTATTACAGATTCCGAAGGAGTTCTTATTGCTCAAGCTGTAACAGGAAATTCCTACACACCAGCAGTTCCTTTAGAATATCCTTTATCAGTATATGGACCAATTACGTGGACACTTAGTGCTACTAATATGGAAGATATAGTAATAACTGTAAATGTATGGGATAAATCTTATTATAATAAAGAATCTACTGCAGATGATACTGCAGTTACAGTAACACAAGCTAAAATTTTAGCCAGAGTTTCGGATTTCCAGGACACTACAGAGCAAGTAACTATGAATGTGGATACAACAGCAGGACAGCAAGGATTTATAGCTGTACCTAAGATTCAGACAGCAGGAGATTACACTAAGTGGGTAGAATTTGGAGCCAACTCATCTATAATTGCAGTGGGAGATTTTATTCGTCCACCCGTAGATGTTCTTGTTAATGGTATTATCTACTCTGTCTACAGATGGGGGTATAGGTCACCACTCGTTTCAACTTTAACTTTATACAGATAATTAACTTAAATTTTAAAATCATGATTATAGAAATTCAAAAAGGCAAATTGTACATTGGGAATGATGCAGAGAAACTTGTAAGAGACAAACCAGGAGTTCGTTTTATCGCGCAAGATACGCGTATAATGTACTTCTATAATACTCAAGGAAATCCTATAAAATTAGGATTACAAGCAACTGAACTAAGTTTTGCTGAAGTTGTAGCAGTCCCTGCAACAGCAACCTCAACAGGAACTACAGGACAGATTGCTATTGAAGCAGGATTTATTTATACTTGTGTAGCAACAAACAGTTGGGAAAGAGTAGCAACAGCCGCTTGGGTATAAACTAATGTAAATTATGAGCAAAGCACTTAATATAGGTTTTACAGTATTCGCACCACTACCAATAGATTCTAGATTTAAAGTCTCTACCTATTCTGGTCTTGCGAATATTACAATTCCGTATAATGGCCTTATTACTTATGTAGAAGATGAGGATACAGATTATCGCTACGTCAGTGGTTCTTGGAGTCTTTATGTTCCAGGAGGATCTGCAACAGCAACTACTTGGGGAACTATAACAGGAACTCTGTCAGCTCAGGCAGATTTACAAAGTGCTTTAAACTTAAAATTTCCTAAGATAGGAGGAACTGTTAGTGGTGCTATGAATGTAACAAGTACACTAACAGCTCAAAACTTTATATCTTTAGGTTCTCAATCAACAGTAACAGAGATACTAATATCCACCATTACGGGAGAACCTACAGGAAGTTCTGCAATAACTAATATAGTTGAAATAAGCCAAGCAGATTATGACCAAGCAGTTATAGATGTAACACTAGTAGCAGGAACTAAATACTTAATTTATTAAATTATGCCTAAGAATTTAAACATAGGATTTCAGATAAATGCACCAATGCCAATTGATGCACGTATGCAAGTAGATACGTTTACTAGTTTAGCTTTAATACCTGTTAAGTATGATAGGATGACTTCATTTGTATTAGATGAGGACATAGAATATAGATATTTTCAGAGTGTACCTGAATGGCTTCCTATTTCAGGGCCTATTCCAGTTGAATGGGGAGATATTATTGGAACTCTTGAAGACCAATTAGATTTAATAGCGAAGTTCTCTGATTATTCTTTAACAACACATACACACATTCAACAACCACCATTAGCTCACACGCATCTTGAAGTTGATATCTCCGATTTAGATAAATATACTCAAGCAGAAATAAATAATTTCGTTGGGTTAAAGAACCCTTATGTAACTGGACTTATAAAGTTTGGTTTAATTGCTATAAATGCTGATCCGACTTTGTTCGATATAGCAGCAGGCATAGGAATACTTAATGAATGGACACCAACAGACTCTTTTGTACCTCCTGTAACATCTTTGGTAGAATTTGGACCATTCACGGATATAGTTCCAGCATACTTAGCTACAAATCCTGTCACTTACATTGGAATCTCGTATAACTCTACAACATTAGTTGCTTCTATAGTGCAGAGTAGTACTCCATTTACACCGTCAGAACGCAGAAGTATAATTGTACTTGGTTTCCTTTCTCACATTGACAATACAATTGTAGATGATGTCAGTAATATTGCTCCACAGCCTATGGCTGGAATCTCACAACTACACGATTTATTCGTATCAGTAGGAGCTTTAAATACAGACGGGAATAAATTCTCAGCGAATGGAACCGGAATGACAATTAATAAAACTGCTGGAACTATATTCAAATTAGGAATTAATAGTGCCAATGATTATCAAGATCCGCATAACTTACCAGTAGCTTTAGCTATACAACAAGTATTTCAATATAGACAACAAGATAGTATAGAGTATATTCCTACTACGAGTCTTAACCCAAACATGTGGGACGATGCAGGGTCTCTAGTCGCCGTGACAGCAGATTTATACACAGCTCAAAGAATATTTATACTACCTGATGGTACAGTTAGAATTCAGTACGGACAGGCAGAATATGATACAATGCAAGATGCTACTGCAGGATTAGAAGGAGATATCTACGTAGAAGAACCTTTCTTACACGCTGAAGCTGTTCATAGAGCATACATCATACTTAAACAAGGTATATCAGACCTTAGTGACCCAGCTACATTTAGGCTCTTTCATCTAGGGAAGTTCTCTAATATCGAAGGTGCTACTTTTCCTGTAACATATCAAGCAGTTATTGATGCTTTACAATTTATACCTGAAGACGTTGCAAATAAAGTAACAGACTTTACTGCTCCTGATGATATTACGTATCCAACATCTCTTGCCGTAGATACTTTAGTTGAAGCCAATAAGGACAAAAACGTAGTACATGTACAAGGAACTCTAGCAACTGTATGGAACATTCCACACGATATGGGCAAGTTTCCTGCAGTAAGAGTTTATGACTCTTCGGGAAACCGATTAATAGGAGATGAAGAAGACATTGACATTAACAACTTAAGAATAACATATATTAACGCAATACAAGGAACAGTAATCTTAAACTAACAATATGAAAATTAGTGTAGCTTTATTAGATTTTGATAGATCCCGCACAGCTGAGATGCGTGCACCTGATGCCATTACTTTTCCTACTGTTGGACCTGATGATGAAGGATTATGGTTCTTTCATACAGTTAATAAAGAATACTATGGATGGTCAGGAGTTCAATGGATGTCATTTAGTGGGAATCCTATAATAGATCCAGCCTCTAAGATTTATGTAGATGGAAACGGAGATACTATCATACCAAAAGTCCTTGAAATTGGACAGTTAAGACTGGGAACTTTTAATCCACCTCCAACCTCAGCAACTGATACAGGAACTGCAGGAGAAGTTAGATGGGATGCAAATTATTTATATCTTTGTATCGCAACAGATACTTGGAGGAGAACTGTACACGAAACATGGGTATAAAATATGGCTACACACGTAATAAATCAAGACACACAGATTATAGGAAGTCTAGAACTTCCTGTAAGGTTAAATGATGTCGGTAACTTTTTACAGTTAAACTCATTAAATGTAGTAACCTACAGAACACCTGAAGAGGTTCTTGAGGATTTAGGATTTCTAAAACTAGATCAGACAACGCCACAAGAGGTTATAAACGGTTCTCCAACTATGGAGGGTATACAATTTAATTTAACACCAACGACAAGTAATGTATCGGTGGGTTTAATGAGATGGAATTCTGATGATGGAACACTAGATGTAGGACTTCCTGGTGGAGTTACTGGACAAATGTTTGAAGAGATCTTTGATGGTGGTAGAAATAATACTGGTTCAATAATTCCAAATGGAACTCCAGTAATGTTTCATTCACCAGTAGGCCTAAGCGGCAGAATAAATATTCAACCTGCTATAGCGGATGGTTCTTTTCCTTCTCAGTATATAATGGGTCTTACAACTCAAAGTATTGCAGTAGGTGAATTTGGTAAAGTGACTTGGTTTGGGAAAGTTAGAAAATTAAATACTACCGGAACACTTTACGGTGAAACGTGGGCAAATGGTGATATAATTTATGTAGGATTAACAGCAGGAAGTCTAACAAATGTTGAGCCGAATGCACCGGGTCAAAGAATATACATAGGGCATGTAATCGTTAAACACGCAGTTAATGGAGCAATAAAGTTAAGACCATCTTGGAATTCTAAATTTACAGATATGGATGATGTTAATGGAACGCCTTTAACAGAATCTGGTCAATTTGCAATATGGGATAATGTAAACAAATATTTTGATTTTACAAAAAATATAAATGATTACACTCCTTCAAGCGGTTCAATTAACTACATTCAAAATCAGATAGAACTACCACAAGATGCTGATATGTGGATTAATGGAGAAGGAAGATTTGATAGTAATATAATATTAGGTACAAACAATACTTCCTGGCTACAAGGAATTGACTATGCAGGTAACATATCAAATATACTAAAACTATCTTCTGATAACCTCATAGAATTTGGAAATAAAGTAGCTATCTCATCATTATTTCATGTAGTGAATCAAGAACTAATGGACATTGTAGATATTCCAGTAAATTCAGACTCAACTTCAGGAGATGTATTAGGAGTAGGGTTCTCTATTGCTAGTACTAGAATATTAGAAATCATAGGAGTGGCTGATGGAACTGGTGGATTAAGCTCAAGAAGCTTACTTGTAGATGCTAACCTAGGAGTTGGGATATTAGAACCTACTGCATCTATACACATAGAAGCTGGGTCTATTGATAAAGTACCTTTAAAATTTGAATCAGGTGCTTTAAAAACAGTTACAGATATTGGTGCAATAGAGTTTTTAGATGATGCATTTTACGGAACAATAACTACTGCATCTGAAAGAAAGCAATTCTTATTTTTAGAAGATATTGACACACTTGCAGAATTAAATACAATTATAACTGATGCAACTTTAGTAGATGAATCAGCTTTACATGATGCTGTTACAATAGGTACAGCAAATGGATTAAGTTTAGGAACTTTACCATCTCAAGTTCTATCATTAGCTTTAGCAAGTACTTCTACTACTGGTGCTTTATCAGATACAGATTGGGATATATTCAATAGTAAAGAACCTGCTTTCACTAAGAACACTGGATTTAATAAAGATTTTGGAGTAATAGCAGGGACTGTTTCAGAAGGAAACCACTTACATACGGGAGTTTACCAACCCGCAGGAACTTACGATAATTATCAGTATTGGAATTTAAAATCTGATGGAGTACAAAGAAAAACTATACAATCAACAAATGACTTTGATTTAGTAACAACAGGAAATCTACACGTAACTTATTCAGCTGGTGGAGTTTTAACCTTAACAACTGATGCAGAAGTAAATCCTACATCACATGCTATTAGTTTTATTACAGGATTACAAAGTGCATTGGATGGAAAAGTAAATGAGAATACTGCAATTACTGCTGGAACTAATACAAAAATCACGTATGATGCGAAAGGATTAGTTACAAGTGGTACAAATTTATTATCTACAGATATTCCTGCGTTAGCTTACTTAGCAGATGACACTCAATTAGCAGTAACTAAAGCTGTAGTAACTAAGGAATATTTCACAGCTTATAATTCAGCTACAGGTGTATTTAGTTCTAAACAAGTAGCTTACGGAGAAGTAAGTGGAACACCATATATACCAGTTGTAACAACTGACTTTGATGCAGTAGGTATAGATAATTCAAATAATAATGCAGCCAATTCATTGTATGCTAATGATTATAGATTAGCTAACTTTATAGCAGAAACAGATTATTCAGCTCAGATACACTCTAATATAACA
>Ga0314774_1000066_pt1 | contig 95836 bp, 84 predicted proteins | sample MetaGCBIA2018_FD_204515 | JGI IMG/M metagenome (GOLD analysis project Ga0314774, IMG submission 204515) | Cryopeg brine microbial communities from Beaufort Sea near Barrow, Alaska, United States - CBIA 2018 | ecosystem: Environmental > Aquatic > Marine > Coastal | place: USA: Alaska | collected... | reverse complement strand
AAGACTTATATGAGTTAATGACAGATTCTAAAGAGTGGTGGCCAGCAGATTATGGCCATTATGGAGGTTTGTTTATTCGAATGGCCTGGCATAGTGCAGGAACATATAGAATTAATGACGGTCGTGGTGGTGCAGGTACTGGAAATCAAAGATATGCACCTCTTAATAGCTGGCCGGATAATGTGAATCTTGATAAAGCGAGACGTTTACTGTGGCCGATTAAGAAAAAATATGGTAATAAGATTTCCTGGGCAGATTTAATGATTTTGGCTGGAAATTGTGCACTTGAATCTATGGGGTTTAAAACCTTTGGTTTTGGTGGAGGTCGTGAAGATATTTGGGAACCTGAAGAAGATGTTAATTGGGGTACCGAAAGTGAATGGCTTGGAGAACAAAGATATTCTGGTGATCGTGAACTGGATAATCCTTTAGCTGCTGTTCAAATGGGATTGATATATGTTAATCCTGAGGGACCCAATGGTATACCTGATGCGGTTGCCTCAGGGAAAGATGTAAGAGATACATTTGCCAGAATGGCCATGAATGATGAGGAAACAGTGGCACTTGTAGCTGGAGGTCATACTTTTGGAAAATGCCATGGTGCTGCAAGTCCTGAGCATGTTGGAAAAGAACCAGAAGCGGCAAATATCGAGGAAATGGGACTTGGTTGGAAAAATAGCTTTGGTACAGGTAATGGAGATGATACAATTTCTAGCGGTATCGAAGGACCTTGGAATTCTACACCAACAAGATGGGATATGGGCTATTTTGATACTCTATTTAACAACGACTGGAATCTTGTTAAAAGTCCTGCGGGTGCATGGCAATGGGTACCGGCTAATCAGGCAGCGCACAATGTTCCTATGTCACAAGATAGTTCGAAAACCCAACCACCTATTATGACAACAGCTGATTTATCACTACGTATGGATGCTATTTATAAACCAATTGCTTTAGATTTTCATAAAAATCCAGATAAATTCGCAGATGCATTTGCCCGTGCTTGGTTTAAGTTGACTCATCGTGATATGGGACCACGCTCTCGATATCTTGGCCCAGAAGTGCCTAAAGAAGAGCTGATCTGGCAAGATCCTGTTCCAACAGTTGACTTTGAGTTGATAGAGGCTAGTGATATTGAAATACTGAAAACTGAAATATTTAAATCTGGTCTATCCGTGTCGCAATTAGTCACAACTGCTTGGGCTTCGGCTTCAACTTTTAGAGGTTCTGATTATCGAGGTGGAGCTAACGGTGCACGTATTAGGTTATCACCTCAAAAAGATTGGGAAGTTAATCAACCAGATGAATTGAAAAAAGTCCTTGATATTTATATTAATATTCAACAAGAATTTAATAGTATGCAAAAAGGACTAAAAAGAGTTTCACTAGCTGATTTAATAATTTTAGGTGGTAACGCAGCAGTAGAGAAAGCAGCTAAAAATGCTGGGGTTGAGGTAGAAGTACCTTTTACACCGGGTCGGACTGATGCTATCCAAGAGCAAACGGATATTGATTCTTTTGCTGTTTTGGAGCCTAAAGCTGACGGCTTTAGGAATTATCAAAAAACTAAGTTTTCAGTACCAGCAGAAGAATTATTAGTAGACAAAGCTCAATTACTAAGTTTGACAGCTCCGGAAATGACTGTGTTAATTGGTGGCTTAAGAGTTTTAGGTGCTAACTTCAAGAAATCACCATTTGGTGTGTTTACTAGAAAACAGGAAACCTTATCCAATGATTTCTTTGTGAATGTACTAGATATGCAAACACAATGGAAACCTATGGAAGAAGACAAAGATGTTTTTGAAGGGATAGATAGGATAACAGGGGAACGTAAATGGATGGCAACGAGAGTTGATCTTGTATTTGGCTCTAACTCTAGACTAAGAGCGTTGGCAGAAGTTTATGGAAGTGATGACATGACGTCAAAGTTTGTGAATAACTTTATTAGCGCTTGGAATAAGGTCATGAATGCTGATCGATTTGATGTTAATTAATCTATGAATTACTAAAAGCATCGAAAATCTAAGAATGACTAAAAGCATCGAAAATCTAAGAATGACTAAAAGCATCGAAGTATTAAAAATCTAGTAATACAATAATAAAACCTCCATGCGATAGCTCGCATGGAGGTTTTTTATCCATTATAAGATACTCGCAAATACGATGTTCTCACATGGTTTCTTCGCTATTTTACGTTTTTGTATCCTCTATAGGTTTATTGCTTTTCTGAAGAAGTGATAATAGTTTTAATGCCACTTCTTTAGGAAAATCTTCAGGTTGTTCGGATTCAAGTAATGATGACAATAAATCTTGTGCATTTTGGCTTTGTGGTAACATAAAACCAGCTTCCCTTAGTATATCTTCAGCCATTATTCGATTGGACATACTAACAGCTTTCGCAAATTGTTTCATATTCAAATCAGTTGAGCTATTAACTATTGTGCGAGCTATGTTTTCCTGAGTGGTCTTACTTTTTGATAACACTGACAAAATGCTTTGAATGTCAGTGGATTTTTCTTGTTGGGGTGGATAGGTTTCGGGAATAAGATAAATTGCATGAGATGGACATGCATCAACGCATAAACGACATCCATCAAGACACTTTTCGGGATCAATTTGACCAGTTTCAGTATCGGTTGCTCCAGTGGGGCAAACATAAAGACAAAGACAGTCTTTAGTACATAATCTTATATTTCTAACAGCATACATATTAAGCCCCCCTTTGAACTTGTGTTAACTTCATACTTGGAACTTTGCAAATAGGGCAGAGTTCAGGACGTTCATCACCAATGTAAACGAATCCACATATTTCGCAAACATATATTTGTGAATATTTAACACGATCAGAGCCTTGAGAGTCTACTTTATTGATATGAGCATTTAATATTCGTGTTACTTGCTCTGACCATTTAAGTGCCCTTAGAGTGCCGCGATCTTTTTCGTTATTGGCTATTTTATTTGCAGTATTGTAAGTTGTATCTAAGTCTTCTTGCAATAATGACTGTAAAGATGATAAATCAAACGAATCAGCAGGTGCTAATTTATTTTCAAAATAAGTAGCAAGTTGATTGAATAAATCGGCTTCTTCTAGAAGACATTGTTTTTCACAGCCCTTTGAAAGATTTGAACAGATAGCACTTAATTCACCGAGTGAATAATCTGAGTTTTCTGGAATTAACGTGTCTTGATTCGAGTTGGAATTGTGCGAAACGGAATTGACATCGTTCTGTTCTTGGAATTCACTTTTTGAAGCACTGCAAAGTGGACACACCCAGTCATTAGAAATATCATCCCATGAAGTTCCTGGTTTAATATTTCCCTGAGGATAACCCATAGATTCATCATAGATAAATCCGCAAATAGTACATATGTATTTTTTCATAAAACACCTCCTATTTGAGTTTACCATTTTAAATTTGACATTGCAATGTTGTTGGCATATGTCGAATTGAGATTAACTTACCTAATGACCAGTCTAAGAAATCATTTGGTTTATTTCTTAGACTGACCATATTTGTGCCATAATTGGAGCTCATAATGAAAGTATTACTGAAAGAACAATTTGTTGGTGGAGAAATTGATGAACAGACATATCAGTAAATGAAAGAAACATTAAAAAGATAATAACAATATATAAGACTATTTTGAACAGGAGGTAAAGAGATAATGCATGGAGACAGTTGGTATGGAAATAATGATAGTATGTTTTTTGGTGGTAACGGTTTAAGTGGTTGGCAATATTTGATTATATTAGGTATTATAATTATAATTGTAGCTTTAATATTCTTAGCTAGAAGTAAAAATAATAATAATGGGAATCAAGCGCTTAACACACTAAAAGACTTGTATGTAAAAGGTGGAATAACCGAGGAAGAATATTTAAAGCGTAAAAATATGATTGAAAGGCAATAGGTGATTAGATGAAAAAGACTACGGTTGCAATATTTGGATTGGGATTAGTAATATTATTAGCTGGCGTAATTGGTTTGATATTTGAATCAGATACGAATGCAAAGGCTGTTGTAAATCAAAATGTCAATTCTATTTCACAAATGGATCGTTGGGACGATGATTCATATAGTGGAATGATGGGAAATCAAAATAATAGATTTGATAATGATGAGTATACGAATACGGATAAACAAGATATAGAAATTTTAGAAGATCAGGTGAAAGACTATATTAATAAATATGATAAAGATTTAGAAATTGCGGATGTATTTATTTATAGTGACACCGACTACTATTTCTCTATTGTTGAACAGGATACAGGAATGGGTGCGATGGAATTATTGGTAAACCCATATACAGGTACAGTATATCAAGAATATGGTCCTAATATGATGTGGAACATGAAATATGGAATGATGGAAAACCAAAACATGATGGGTTATGATGGAATGATGGGAAACGAAAGCACGACAGATTATGATGGAATGATGGGAAACGAAAGCACGACAGATTATGATGGAATGATGGGAAACGGAGACACGGCAGGCTATGGTGGAATGATGGGAAACCAAAACATAACAGGAAACCACAACGGATCCGAACGATGGTGTGAGAATTATGACAACACCAATTATATAAATGAGGGTGAAATTAAAGTTAATGAATTAGCATTTGATGAAGCATTTTCTAAAGGAGATGAATTCCTTAGCGGACAATCAGGTGACTATAAATTGAGTGAATCTTACCATGAATTCTATGGGTATTTTACTTTCCATGTTGAAAAAAATGGTGAATCAAGTGGCATGCTAAGTGTCAATGCCTTTACTGGAGATGTCTGGTTTCATGATTGGCATGGAGAGCTTCTAGAAATTAGGGGTAGTCATGAAGAAGTTGAACATTAAATCGAACATATCTCAAATCTAGTACCTCCTTAAAGCGAGTAAGATTAATTTCTTACTCGCTTTTTAATATATAAAAGCAGGAGAAGTAAAGAATACTTGTGTTCGATTATTGAAAATTCATTGATAAATAAGACTAATTTCTTAAAGGTTTTGCTTTTTTTTTTATCTAAAACATGGTAAAATCAATTCAACACGTTATTCAGATGAAGTGAAATTAAGAAGGAGGGAATTTATGTATTCTAGAACAAATGATGTATTGGGAACTGTTAACAGAGGGGAAGCCTGTGAGTCGGGGTTATGTACTTTGTGTAGATCAGACTGTCTTGGCAAGTGTGAAACGTTCAAATCTAGTTTAGTGGGTAGAAAACTTCTATATCCTAGAGACTTTGGCGATGTTACTGCAGGTAGCTCAAATGTAAATCACGTTGGGGTGAGTTATAATAATTTGAGAATTCAAGGATATCATTATGGTGCAAAAGGTATAGCGCCAGGTCTATCTCATTCAGCAGATGATTGTATCTTTCCTAATGTTTCACTAGAAACAAGTTTTGGAAACAAAGTTAAGACAAAATCAAGAATACCATTGATGACAGGTGCGCTTGGTTCAACATTTATTGCAGCTAAATATTGGGATTCATTTGCAGTTGGCGCAGCGTTGGTAGGAATTCCTATTGTCGTTGGTGAAAACGTCGTTGGTATTGATAAAGAAGCTATACTTGAGAATGGTAAAGTTGTTAAAGCGCCAGAACTAGACAGACGTATTGATACTTATTTACGTTATTATGATGGTTATGGTGCAATCATTGTTCAGATGAATGTAGAAGATACACGAAATGGTGTGGCTGAATATGTCATTAATAAATATGGTGATAAAGTTATCATGGAACTTAAATGGGGACAAGGTGCTAAAGACATCGGCGGTGAGATACAAGTTCACTCTTTAGAATACGCTCAATTCCTTAATGATCGTGGTTATATTGTTGATCCTAATCCATATGCAGATGAGGTTATCGAAGGATATACTAACGGTAGCGTTAACTCCTTTGCAAGACATAGCCGATTAGGTTATACTGATTTGAATAGTTTTGATGAAATTCAAGAAAACTTTATGAATGCAGTTGCACATCTAAGAGAGATTGGATATAAACGCATCACATTAAAAACAGGTTCCTATGGTATGGAAGGGCTTGCATCGGCTATTAAGCTTGCAACTATCGCTAAATTGGATTTATTGACTATTGATGGTTCAGGTGGTGGAACAGGTATGAGTCCGTGGAATATGATGGAAAGCTGGGGTGTGCCTTCAATCCATTTACATTCAAAAGCTGTTGAATATGCAAAAATAATTGAAGATAAATATGGCCGTGTTGTAGACCTTGCCTTTGCAGGTGGGTTGGCTAGAGAAGATCATATCTTTAAAGCATTGGCGCTTGGTGCACCATATACCAAGTTAGTGTGTATGGGTAGAGCGACGATGATTCCTGCTTATGTTGGATCGAATATTGAAGGTGTATTAAAACCGGAGAGAAAAGAAATTGTCAATGGTAATTGGGATAAGTTACCACCATGGATGGTCAAAGAATTAGGTGGTTCTGCAGAGAAGCTATTTGCAAGTTACTACGATGTACAGAAAAAAGTAGGTAAAGGTGAAATGAAAAATATACCATACGGTGCAATAGGCCTATGGACATTAGCAGATAAATTATCAGCAGGTTTACAACAGCTGTTAGCTGGGGCTAGAAAGTTTGATGTAAGTGAAATAGAGAGATCAGACCTATTTGCAGCTAATAAAGAAACATCTGAAGTCACAGGTATTCCACATATGTTAGATGTGGGTGACGCATTAGCAAAGAAAATCTTAAATTCTTAATAGTAAATCAGTACAAAAGACTGCCCAACATGGGTGGTCTTTTGTGCTGATATTGTAATTATACCAGACTGGCATAATAGTTGCATCTATCTTAATCTACTGAAATCTGACTTCATAATCAAAACAACACTATATACCATTAATGGTATTAATAACACAGCATATTGTAGCCAGTCGAAAGTTGATATTTGTTGACTCGTATTTTCTGCTAGTTGGATATTAACAACTGCATTTGTAATCCAATGAATGATGATAGCAGGCCAAAGGCTTCTGCTCAACAAGACAATAACAGCATAAAATATCCCTGGTAAAATCACCACAATTGATTGAATAATGACTTCGTCAACAGGGTCAACACTAAGATTCAATAAATGAATGACTCCAACCAAACCGCCATAGTATTAAAAAAAATACGGCAAATATTATAAATTTCGCAAATGCTTCTCCATACAATAGATAGGGCTCTTTCGCTGGGAATAAACAACTAATAGGATAACTTATTATTGCCAAAACAAGGTATAGCATAATTAGTGTAAACCCAAAAAGAATCGGTCTGTTTATAAAGAATTCTTTCACTCGTTTCATTCACAACACTCCTCTTTAATATGTTTAGAAGCCCTGTTTTGCTTCTATTGTTTTTAATAACATACCTAATTTTATCACAGATAATTATGTGCAACAAGGAGTGAAGTACAAGGAATATGCATGCTTTATGATTATTTGAATCAGCAATATTTCTATGAATTATTTAACACAAACGTCGCATGCAAACACTGAAAATCAGTGACTATTAATTTTCCTGAATAAGATAGGATATGGTATAATATTAGTGAGAACAATTATCAATTAATATCCGGAGGTGAAGGTATGAAAGTTTCGACACAAATAAAGATTAATAGTACCAGAGAAAAAGTATGGCAAGTGATTACTGATATAGAAAATTCAGTGAATGTCATCAGTGGTATCATCAAAATTGAAATCCTAAATCCACCGGGAGATAATCTTGTTGGATTGAAGTGGAAAGAAACCAGAGTGATGTTCGGAAAAGAAGCTGACGAGGTGATGTGGGTGACTCACAGCAAGATGTATGACCATTACCAGACAAGGGCGGAAAGTCATGGTGCCATATATCGCACTCGCCTTAGCATTACCGAAGAGGAAGATGGAGTGACACTTAAGATGTCTTTTGACGGTCAGGGTGCAAGTTTGATGGCAAAAATCATGAGTGGAATCTTCGGAGGTCTCATGAAGAAATCCATGACAAAAGCCCTCGTTGAAGATCTCAAAGATATCAAAAAAGCGGTTGAAGCGCTATAGATAAATGTGTATCCGGATCGAGGCATAAGCCAAACGTGGATATGCAGCATGAAGTTTAGATGATATGCATAAAGAAAGCCTTCCAAAAAGGAAGGCTTTTTCTTATTCTATAGGAAAGTTCTCCTTGCAAGCATCATATCCAAAAGATTGACATGAAGCTTATTTATTGTTGTCTAAAAGGATGTTACCAATGAATTCGCAACCTAGGTGATAGGTTTCGCCTTGATCGTTACTTGCTACGATATAAGTTGGGTCTCCGTAACTGTGAATGAAAACGCTATGACTATCTTGAAGTAATATATCCATGGTGTATCCAGTGATCATTTCGATGTAAGCAGTATCCATGATAAAACTATCATTGAACGCTTGCACGATATCTTGGATTTCAGCTTCGCTAAAGTCATCCCTAATAATATTTCCTTCTAAATCTTTTAGAGTGATCTGTTGAATATCTTGAATAGATTTTTCCAGTTGCATTGCTTTTGCGGTTGCTTCACTCATTTTAGGTGAAGTTCCTGAAGCTAAGTTCTCGTCTGTTGTAGACTCGTCAGGTGTCGATGGATTTGGTTCACCAACGGCAATTGTATTTGGTTCGGAAATAGGTGTTTCAGTTTTTGCACATCCAACGCTATTGACTAGTAAAAGTGAAATTATAAGAATAAATGTGATTTTTTTTGTTTGATTTAAGTTTTTCATTTTAAGTCTCCTTTTCTTTTTATGTTCGTTAGACGCTCATGAATCCAAAAGGTTCCATCTAATGTTATAAAATCAATAATATATATTATATAATTCAAATAAAAGGTAAAGATCAATGAGGTGTTATTCACTTTTGGCTATACCAAATAAAGATTCGCCTTGTAGCTTGATAATGATTATCAGTTGCTGTATAATGTCTCATATGATTCAAAGTCATTGGTATCCTGAAAAGAATTTTACATACATTCAAATAACGAAATGGAGAACAGAAAATGATCGAAAGCAATTTTAGCATTATATTAGTATTTCTGGCAGGCATGATTTCCTTTTTATCACCTTGTATACTTCCTATAATACCTTTGTATTTAGGCTATTTAGCATCAGGTGTAGAAAGTGATTCGAATAGAAAAGCAAAAGTTATAGTACGTACAATATTCTTTGTACTTGGTATATCCGTAGCCTTCTTTTTCTTGGGCATGATATTCTCAGGTTTAGGACAATTCCTAGGTAAGAACAGATCACTAATAACTCGTATCAGTGGTATCATAATTATAATTTTTGGGCTTATTCAGATAGGTTTCCTTGATTTTAAATTTCTTGAAAAAACCAGAAAATTTAAAGTAACTGCTAAAAGCGATAAGATGGGCCCTCTACAAGCATTTGTTATGGGGTTTACATTTTCCTTTGCATGGACACCCTGTGTTGGACCCATGCTGTCATCCATACTGCTTTTAGCATCAAGCGCAAAAAGCATGTTTCTTGGTAACGTATTAGTATTAGTATACACACTAGGATTTATTGTACCGTTCATAATAATTGGACTACTATCATCAAAAGTATTTGAATTTATAAAAACAAAAGGAAAGATATTAGCTTATATCTCAAAATTTGGGGGAATTATCCTTATTATTATGGGGATCATGGTTTATACTGGCTGGCTTAACAATGTAAGCAGTTATTTAAGTCAATTCGGTGGTGTTGAGACTTTAATCACACAACCGCAAGATGAAGTAAATGAAGATAAGGTTGTAGAAGCTGAAGATGCAGTTGAAGAAACCGAAGATGCAGTTATTGTAGAATCGGAAGACCCTGTCGCTGATAAAGTGGCGGATGAAAAGGATGCAATTCTAAGTATGGATTTTACATTAATGGATCAACACGGCATTTCACATACCCTCTCAGAATATCAAGGCAAAACAGTCTTTCTAAACTTTTGGGCTACGGGCTGTCCACCATGTAAAGATGAAGTACCACATATCATTGATAAATACAATGAATACAATCAGAACCAAGATGATTTGATTATAATATCTGTTGTAAATCCAGGCGGGTTCTTAGAAGGTGACAGGGAAGCAATTGATGCATTCATTGAGGAATATGGAATTGATTTCCCGGTACTATTTGATTATGAGGGAACTGTTTTTTCAGACTATAATATTAGCTCGATACCAACTACATTTCTAATAAATACAGAGGGTGAAATCCTTGGATATGTACCAGGTGGTATGACTGCAGATATGATGAGCAATGTCATTAAACAAGCTTTAAGTGAATAACAATAAATAGTCAATCTGGTAAATAGAATCATTAATAAGTTCTATACTCTAATAGCGACATGTAGTTTATTCGTTTTATTCACATTTTGTTAAAATAATTATTGTAAATATAATAAGAAACTGATATTATTATTCAGTTGATACTTATTGTCAAATAAATATGAAGATTAATAAGTTCATTAGGGGTACATAAATAATAGCCAAATGCTTTTAAAACTAAATTACGGGAGGAACTTCATGAATCAAAAGCTCACAGATAGGCTGTATTTAGATGAAGAAAAATGTGTAGGTTGCAATCAATGCATTGGAAACTGCCCAATTCCAGGAGCCAATATCGGTTACCTAGAAGGGGGAGAGAATAAAGTTAAGATAGATGCTGATCGTTGCATCCACTGTGGTGAATGTATTCGTGCTTGTGAACATGAAGCTAGACATTTCCGAGATGATACGGAGCAATTTTTCGAAGATCTTAAAAAGGGAGTGCCAATATCCGTGATAGCTGCTCCGGCTATTATTGTGAATATCCCAGACTATAAAAAATTATTTGGTTATCTAAAGAATAAAGGTGTAAACTTCATCTATGATGTTTCTTTTGGTGCTGATATAACAGTTTGGGCATATCTTAAGGTTATTCAAAAGGAACAAATTGAAAGTATGATTGCGCAACCTTGCCCTCCTATTGTTAATTTTATAGAAAAGTATCAACCAGAGTTAATTGGACAATTATCACCAATTCATAGTCCTGTGATGTGTACTGCTGTTTATATGAAAGATTATCAAAAAATCACAGATAAGATTGGATTTTTATCACCATGTATAGGAAAAGGTGATGAAATCAGTGATGCTAACACCAAAAACTATGTGACTTATAACATTACTTACAAGAAGTTATTAGCTTATATCAAAGAAAATGAGATTGAGTATAATAAATATGAAGCAATAGAGTTTGATGACCTTCAAGCAAGTTTGGGAATCTTATTTAGCAGGCCGGGTGGCTTAAAAGAGAATGTAGAGTACTTCAATCAAGAAGCTTGGATACGGCAACTTGAAGGACCACATCATGTGTATGAATATTTACAAGAGTACAAAGGTTCTCTAGAAAAAGGCAAGGAGTTACCATTATTGTTAGATGTATTAAACTGCAGCTACGGATGTAACTTTGGAACGGGGACAGAGCAAAATGTTCTTGAACGAACCATGTCCCTCGATGACGTGGATCGGACGTTTAATCAAAGAAAGAAAGAAAAAAGCGCTGAAACATCTGGATTGATCAGGAAAAAGAAGATAGATTCATTGTACAAATATTTAGATAAGACACTTGAATTAGATTCCTTCAAAAGAAAGTATACGAATAAAGGTCTAGCTCTGAATTTGGAAATGCCAAATAACATTGATATGAGTGACATTTTTAAAGAGATGAATAAACTGGATGTAGAAAGTCAGAAAATCAATTGTGCTTCTTGTGGCCACAATTCATGTAAAAAGATGGCTACTGCAATCTATAATCAGCTCAATGTACCAAGCAATTGTATCGATTATAACAGGAAAACTGTTGAAATTGAGAAAGAAATCATTGCTGCTAAACAAGATCAATTGGATTTAGTGGAGGAAATGAAACGTATTTCTGAGAAACGTCTACTGGAAGCTGATGAAATTGGTAAAGAGATAAAAGTAATCTTGTTTTCAATTGACACAGTAGCTAAAGGTAATCAACTAAATGCAACGGGGGTTACACAAATCAGTGAACAAAGTTATGAGATTGATGATATTAATAAGAAGTTAAATAACAGTGTAAAGGATATGGAAGATAAAATACATCGATTTGCAGATGCAAGTAGTAAAATTGTTGAAATAGCCAATCAAACTAACTTGCTATCGTTAAATGCGGCAATAGAATCAGCTCGTGCAGGAGAGCATGGCAGAGGATTCTCGGTAGTGGCTGAAGAGGTTAAAAAGTTGGCTGAACAATCTAAAAAAATTGCAGAAAGTACTGAAGAAGAACAAAAATCCATGATTGGATCAATACATTCAATCGTTGAGATTGCCAAACTTATTGATGAAAGACTTTATGTAATGAATGGTTCTATCGACAATATTTCGGCATCCATTGAAGAAATAACGGCTAATACTGATGAGATTTCTAGTTCTGCGCATAAGGTTATAGATAAGGTTAGATAGGTATTCACAAATCTAATATCCTTTTTTGTTTGAATTTTAAAATCATTAGGTGTAGAATGACTTATGGTTTCAATAAAGAGGTGAAAGATATGTCGCAAATAACCAAAAAAGCGTTGGCAGAAGCACTAAAGAAACATATGCAAACAAAACCATTAGCCAAAATCACAGTTAAAGATATTGTAAATGAATGTGGTTTGAATCGAAGAACATTATACTATAATTTTCATGATATCTATGATCTTTTAGAATGGATTTATATTACTGAACTAAAAGACGTTATTGGTGAAAAACGCGAATTTAAGAACTGGCAAATAGGTTTTTTAGCAGTGCTTAATTATTTGAAAGACAATAAAAAAATGGTTCTTAACACATATAATTCTTTTGATAGAGATATTTTAGAAAATCATTTGTATAGTGAAGTATTTAGTATGATTTTATCAGTTGTTAATGAGCTTGCAAAAGATTTAGACGTTTCAGAAGATGATAAAAATTATGTTGCGGAGATCTATAAAATTCTGTTTGTAGGAATGATCATTAATTGGATAAAGAAGAATATGGAAGAAAAACCTGAAGATCTTGTTAATAATTTTGACAGAATAATAAGTGGCGATATATACAGAGCATTGTTGAAATATGAAAGAAGAGATATCCTTTAAGAATGCAATATTTAGAGCACATATCTTTGAAACAACATAAATACAAATGAAAGCAGATTTCAAATCAATGTGATTAGAAATCTGCTTTTTTATTAGATTATAAGGGTAAAAAGTGGCTAGTCAACTTAAGAATGTGTTGTGACTAAATTAAGCCCTCGAGTGTTGTGTTACTTAATAATTTTCTAATGATTGGTTGAGCTGGTAACGGTCTACCGCTATACATTGCTTTGGTTGCATTTACAACGACACGAATATCGTATTGACTTGGGAAAATCTCCGGTGGATTTTTTTCTAGTTTGAGCAAAGTATATACAGCCATAATAGCTGAGCGCACTGAATATTCAACAGTGAAAACACAATCATCTTTGATTTCAGCAAATTGACCTAAAAACGCAAGATTCGTACAACCTGCAGGTACAACTTCGGGGCGATCACCTAGAACCCTAGGCATAAATTGACTTGTAATATAAGGCATCATACAAGGGATTACAATGGAAGTATCAATATATTCATGCATATCTTTTTCATCAATACCCAAATGATATAATAGTTCCTGTAATAATTCCTTACCGCTACATTCATTCATTTTCTTTTTGATGAAATCACCTTCATTATTCGGGAATAATCCATAGGCCCATAATACAATCACGTCATCCGGTTGGTCGGTAAATTGAGGCTGTCGATTAACGGTGAGGCTCAATAACCAGTTTGAATCCTTAACGGTTATGATGCCGCCAGTTACCGTTTTATGAGGTGCTATTTTTCTTTCAGCAAACTTTTCAACAAGGTTTCTCATTTTAGGACCTTTAGCTGTTATTGTATAGGATTCCCATGAGCTTTTGTCAATATCACTGCAGAATGTTTCCGGATTTCCAAAAGAAACATCTTTTTCAGCTAATTTTTTCCATAGACCCCAACTTGCGCCCTCACTTCTATCTATTACAGGTGCTGTATCCATATTTCCTAGTGTTGAGTTTTCAGTCATCGAACCATTCGTAACGAATACCAAATCGTTTTCTTTGATTTTAATGAATTCTTCTTTTTTACCATCGCGGATTAAATGAATTCCCATAACTGTTTTCTTTTCGGTAGTCATATCCATATCCAAATCGGTAACTTGTGTTCCAAAATCAAAAACGACACCTTTGGATTTTAATAACTCTTCTAAGGGGAGAATCATAGAGTCATATTGATTATATTTAGTGAATACCAAGCCTTCCATTTTACTCATTCCTGGCATTAAATGCATAAAACGGTGCATATAACGTTTCATCTCTACGAGGCTATGCCAATTTTCAAAGGCAAACATACTTCTCCAATAAAGCCAAAAATCAGTTTCCAAAAAGGACACGTCAAAGAACTGGTCAACTCTAATTGCTCCTAAAGAGTCTTCTGTTGCAAGGAACAGTTTTGTAAGCTGATTAACATGTTCTTTTCCAAGTCCAAGGGAAAAAAAATCAAGCTTTTCTCCACGATTTGCAATCGCACGACATTTGGAGTTATTAGGGTCCATAGTATTGAGTTCTCTAAATTCATCTAATACAGTTCTTTCTGGTTCTTCTAATGAAGGGACTTGTCCAAATAAATCCCACATACACTCGTAATGTTCTTCCATTTCTCGTCCGCCACGTGCAAGATATCCTTTTTCTGCACTTCCGTTAGCATCCATTGAGCCACCATTAATATTGCTATGTTCAAGGATTGTAATATTTTCACCCTTCATAGATCCATCTCGAATAAGATACTCAGCAGCGGCTAACGAACTTATACCGCCTCCGATGAGATATGCTTTCTTGTTTTCAATTCCTTCAGGTTTTAATGCATTAATTCTTTCATAATTCACCATTTTGAATTTTCACTCCTTTTGTTTGTTGAAATTCAGACTACTTTCAAATGATACAACATAGGAAAAAGAGTGTAAATCATCAAAAACGGCTCAGTGTGCTAATTTGCAACAGATTCATTCATATGTGTAATTCCGATGCAGAAATGAACTTGGCAATTAATTCGACCAGTCGTTCAAATAATATGTTGACAATTAATCTGACCAGTCGTATAATAATGATTATAGAAGAAAACAACACGTAAACTACCAATCATAAACCATATAAATGGTTAGAAATAAGAAACTAATAGGAGAATACTTATGAAACAAACAAATACAATACTTAATACAGAATTATTGGAATTATTCCAACCGGTAACACTTGGAAACTTAGAGCTTTCGAATCGTATCGTTATGGCACCCATGACAAGGGGCTTTTCACCCAATGGTGTACCCGGAAGAAATGTTGCAGATTATTATAAACGACGTGCAGAAAATTCAGTAGGGCTGATTATAACAGAAGGCACACTTATTAATCATCCAGCGGCAGCACAAGGTCTTGGCAGACCTGAATTTCACGGAGAAGAAGCACTTGAAGGATGGAAAGAAGTGGTGAAATCTGTGCACGAAGCGGGTGGCAAAATTGTTCCTCAACTGTGGCATGTAGGAATGGCTCGACAAGCAAGTGGTGACAATCCCAACCCGGAATCACTTCCAATCGGTCCATCAGGAATTAATATAATGACAGGTGAAAAAACAAGTGAAGCAATGACCAAAGATGAAATCAAACATATTGTAAATGCGTTTGGTCAAGCGGCAGGTGATGCTAAACGACTCGGATTTGACGGGATTGAGATTCATGGGGCACATGGATACTTGATAGATCAATTCTTTTGGTCTAATACAAATAAGCGGGATGATGAGTACGGCGGGGACATACTTGGTAGATCACGATTTGCAGTTGAAATAATCGAAGCTTGTCGTCAAAAAGTCGGACCTGATTTTCCAATCATCTTCAGATTTTCACAGTGGAAGTTAAATGATTATAATGCGAAGTTGGCAACCACACTTGAGGAACTTTCAGAGTTTCTAACGCCGCTTGTTGATGCGGGGGTTGATATATTCCATTGTTCAACACGTCGTTATTACGAGCCTGAGTTTGAAGGATCGGACTTAAACCTAGCAGCATGGACAAAGAAATTAACCGGAAAACCAACAATTACAGTAGGATCAGTTGGACTCGACAGTACCTTTACAGAATTCTTTACTCATGGTACGGGAGGTAAAGCAACAGGGTTTTCACCTTTGATGAAGAGTTTGAAGACGAATGAATTTGATCTTGTAGCTGTGGGAAGGGCGCTTTTAGCCGATCCGGCTTGGGTTACGAAGACGGCAGCAAACAGAATTGATGAGCTTATACCTTTTGAAAAAGGTGTCGAGCAAACGTTATCGTAAACTAGATGCAGGAAAAGCGAGGTGTCAACTTTGGCTAGAAAAACAAGTAAAGATTTTGAGAAAACAAAACAACGATTATTGGAAGTTGGATTATCCTTTTTCGAAGAAAAGGGCTATAACGCTACGGGTATTCAAGAAATCGCTACAAGGGCAGAGATTTCTAAAGGGTCTTTTTATTCTTATTTTTCCAGCAAAGAAGATTTTGGTGCTGGTGTTATCCGCTACTATACAGAAACCAGCCTTGAAAACTGGAATCATATGTTAGAGGAAGCCACGGTCAATGGAGATGCTTATAGTGCTCTTGGAAAAACCTTTGTTAGTATTACTGAGAACTATAAAAACGCAGAAACTAAAAAAGGATGCCTGCTAGGCACTTTGGCAGCTGAAATAAGTGAAGCCAGTGAGGAATGTCGCATTGAATTGCAAGGTTCTGTAAATAGATATCTTGAGGTTTTGACCAATCATATATCTATAGGTCAATCCATGGGCAGCGTAAGAAATGATTTGCCTGCACAACGGTTAGCTGGGTTAATATGGGATTGTTGGCAAGGAAGCCTGCTCAGAATGAAGATAGAACATTCAGTGGAACCTGTGAGTAATGATTTGGAATTGTTGTTTTCTGGGATTCTGTTAGCTAGATAGAATCATGGACAATGCTGATAGAATTATAGACAATGACTTGGAGTAATTGCATCTTTTATAATAATCAGCTAATAGAAACGAGTTCAATAAGAGCCAGGCACGCTAAGTGTCTGGCTCTTTGTAATGCATATAAATAAAATGGTTCTAATATAAATTTTTGTCGTTGTTAACTTGTTTTATACAAATAATATAGCTAATATTGAAACTACAGTGATAGTAACAAGTCCTTGTATTAGTGTAGCCATTGTTTGAGATTTATATGCAGTGGATACGTCCATTCCACTAAATTCAGCCACTACCCAGAAGAAACTATCATTTGCATGTGATACAGTCATAGCTCCAGCACCGATAGCCATTACCGTAAGGACTTTACCGAAAACGGTAGCCAATCCAAGTGCAGGTAATAGAGGTGCAATTAAAGCTGATGTAGTTACTAGTGCAACAGTTGAAGAACCTTGTGCAGTTTTTAGAGCTGCTGCAAGTATAAATGGCACTAGAATACCAATGCTTAATGTACTTAAAGATGATCCTAAATAATCTCCGATTGGAGTTGATTTTAGAACTGTACCAAAAGCTCCACCAGCACCGGTAATCATGATGATTGTAGCAGCGTCTTTAAGTCCTTCGCCAACCCATCCTGTAAGTGTTTCTTTATTGAATCCAGGTAATAGGGAAAATGAGAAGAGTAAACCAATCATAAGCGCATTAATTGGTTTTCCAAGGAATGCAAAAAAAGTGAAAAGTCCTGCATCTCCTAATGGTTGTGTTGGGAAGTTCGCAATTGATCCAAAAGCAATGAGGAGAATTGGAATCATAATAGGAGCAAAAGCTTTGAACGTGCTTGGTAATTTACCATATTGTTCTTTTATTACTGAGTAATCCATTTCGATTATTTCAGTGTCTTCTGCAGAAGTATATTTTTTACCAGCATAGACCGCCCAAGCATGACCTGCAAGCATAGCTACGATTGAAATTCCAAGACCAACTATAATTACATATCCTAATTGGTCTTCTAAACCAAGATTACCTGCTGCCGCTATTGGACCTGGTGTTGGAGGAACAAGAGTATGTGTTGCATAAAGCCCGGTAGCAAGGGATACTGACATCATAACGCCAGAAGCTTTAGAATTCTTAATGAGTGATTTTTTTAATGAGTTTAAGATTACAAAACCAGAGTCGCAAAAAACTGGGATGGATACAATATAACCAATAATACTCATTGCTAAGCCGGGTCTTTTTTCACCGACGATTTTTAAAACTGTTTCAGCCATAACAATAGCTGCACCTGATTTTTCAAGTATCTTACCTATAATAGTACCAAGTATAATAACAATACCAATATAAGTTAATATACCACCAAATCCACTACGAATGGTTGAACCTATTTCTAGGATAGGCATGCCTGAAGCAAACGCAACACCATATGAGGCAATAATCAATGCTAGAAAAGGATGAACATGAAATTTTGCTGTTGCAAGTACGATGAAAATGATGGATAAAGCTAAAATGACTAATAATATTGGACCCTGAACCATAATAAATCCTCCTGTTAACTAATTTTTTTGTGCAATAAAGATACAATGTTAAAATATGTTTGAAATAATAATTCTTTTGTGCCTAAGATGGCATCATCTAGTGCCATGGGTTTATTGATGATACTAAAGACAGATGTTAACCCCTGTTGATACATGTCTTCATATCCTACATCGATAGAACCTACTACTGCAATGACTGGGACATTAAACTTATGACCCAACTTCGCAATCCCAGACGGCAATTTCCCGTTTGTAGTTTGTTGGTTGATTTGGCCTTCGCCAGTAAAGATATAGTCAAAGTTTCCGTTTTCGACGATTGATTCTAAATGAATGGCATCGCTGATTAATTTGAATCCTGACTCTAGTGTGCTATTTAAACAACCTAAAAGTCCAGCGCCCATACCGCCGGCTGCTCCAGCACCTGGGTAGGATAAAATGGTTTTTGAAAAAGTTTTTTCTAATAGTCGACCAAAATCATCTAATCCTTTTTCCAATGTTACTAACATTTCAGATGTTCCACCTTTTTGTGGTCCGTATACATAAGTTGCTCCGTTTTCACCAATTAATGGATTATTCACATCGCAAGCAACTAAAAGCTCAAGATCCAATATATTCTGTGAAACATGACTCAATGATATAGAGTTGATTTTCGATAATTCTTTTCCGCAATTGCCTACAGGTTTTCCTTTAAGATCTAAAAAATCAAAACCGAGTGCTTGTAACATACCTAGGCCGCCATCGTTGGTTGCACTACCTCCAATACCCATAAGAATTCTTGTACAACCTTGTCTTACTGCATCTAGAATGAGTTCGCCTGTTCCATAACTTGTAGAAAGTAAAGGGTTTAAATCTTCTCGGTTGGCAAGAATTATCCCTGAAGCACTGGACATTTCAATGACTGCAGTTTTATGATCCCCAAGGATGCCATAAGTTGCAGTGACTTTTTGGTTAAATGGACCAGTGACTTCACATGTGTGATAATCACCACCCGTATTAACGACTAATGCATCTACACTACCTTCACCACCATCGGCCATCGGTACAGCAGTAATAGTTGCATCAGGAATTGATTTCAATATCGCTTGAGTTGCAATTTCACATATTTCTATTGATGTTAAACTTCCTTTAAATGAATCTGATGCAATTAAAATATTCATAATAACTAATCAAGTCTCCTCTCTTATCGTTTTGTTATTATATGATAAGTATAAGTATAGATTCTTTTTCAAGATAATTATATAGTTCTATAAACAAATAAACCCCATTCCATTGTGCAATTAGCACAATGGAATGGGGTTTATTGACGATATTATATGTTTTTTGTTGATAAAAACTCTGAAAATAACATCCAGTAGGCTCTATCGGATTGATTATTCATAGGATCTAGTTGTAAAATCCTTTTGATTTTGTTCAATCTGAACAAAACAGTGTTTCTGTGGATGAATAAATCATTCGCACAATGACTTAAATGTAGATTGTTTTTAGATAAAACAACAACGGTCTCTAATAATTCTGGCATGGATTTCAATTTCTCATAATTTTCTTCAAAGAAATGAGTTAAAATATCTTCTGGAATTCTTGAGGAGAGATAACCAATTAAGTAATCATGTATATAGCCAATACTTGTTGTTGATACATGAAGAAATCGATTAATAATATATTCAGCTTCAAAGAAACTTTGTTTCAAATAATATAGGTCATCATAAAAGCTACCAACACCTATGCTGAATTCGATTTGATATTCATCGCTAATAAATTTGGATATTTCTGTAATATATTCTTGTAGATGCTCTTTTTCCTTTGTTGTATTCTCTTCGTATGAAGATTTTAAAATGATGATTCTACTTGAGGACAAAAACGTGGAAATATCATTTTTATGATGAAGATGAACTTTCTTTAAGTTTAGAATGAAATCTTGTGTCATATCTTCAGTCGTGAAGAAAGTGGTATGATTTGCATTGCTAATAAATTGAACAATAATGACATTTCGTCTGATATTCATATCATAACCAAGTTTAGAACCCCAATTCATAATCGATGCAAGAGCTTCTCTATTTGTAATGTTTAACAGTTCGTTGATAAAGAAAACTTTGCTGCTCTGGCGGTAATACATTTTTTGCTTAAGCATCTCTTGCTCATACATTAATTCAATCATAGATTTAACAATATTGATTAATTCGCTAATCTGAGATGGATCTCCAGTAATGCCAATGACACCAATGAGTGACTTATTATAGTAAAAAGGTAAGTTGATACCAGATTTCACACTAATATAGGAAGTTTCGTCAGCATTGTTAATATCAATCCTACATTTATTTGTGGCAGCTTGTAAACCGGCTTTGTGAAAATTGCCGATTCTGTTTTTTTCTCCACTTGCAATGATGATGCCGTTGGTATCTATGATGTTAACATTATAACTAATATCACTTATTATTTTGTCGACTAGATTTTGTAGCATATCGCTGTGAATTAACATAACTCCTCCAATAATTAAATATTTCAATTGCCTATATCTTTACCATATTGTAACACATAATGCATCTAGCAAGAAGATAGTGAAATGACTAAATTAGCTTCTTAGAATGACTTGAGAAATCATTTTTGACGATATTGCATTAGAAGATGAATTATATTGCAGAATCAATAATATATGGTCTGAATCGATGTGTCATAAAAACTTAATGTGATATCCTTCAACGATTTTGATGCTTTTGTATATCCTGTAAACGTGCTGCATGAGGTGCGCTATGGATCTGAATCAGATATTTGTTAATTGCATGTAACTTGATTTGTTCGACGCGGATAATATATATATATACATATAAATTGAATAGATGTATACTTAGTCAGCAGTTAGTATAGATTTTATCAGCAGTCAACACAGATTCAATCTACTAACTGTAATTGAATGAATTGGAGGTTCAAAAATCATGGAAACAAAACCTGAAGAAACAAAACCAGTAGAAACAAAAACAGTAGAAGCACAACCAGTAGAAATAAAACGTGTAGAAACAAAACGAGTAGAAACACGACCAGCAGTATCGCAAAATTATATAAAAGCAAGGAAAATCACCTATTATATACTCGGAGTTTTAGAAACGCTTTTTGCATTTAGACTTGTTTTTAAAATACTTGGCGCCAATCCACAAAGTGCATTTGTTGACGTTATCTATTCAATAACCAATATTTTCTTGGCACCATTTAAAGGCATATTTAGAAGTGCAGTAGCAAACGGTATAGAAACTGAAGCAGTATTAGAACCGGAATTGTTGATTGCAATAGCTTCATATGCAGTACTTGTATGGGGTATTATTAAATTGATTGAATTAATTGGCAAACAAAACGAAACTTACTAATGCTTAAAAGAATACAAATCATTCTAAAAAGGAAAAGGTGATTAATCATGTTAAAAACTATCGCAATCATTTTAGTTATTTTATGGATATTAGGCATTGTTACTTCAAATACAATGGGTGGATTTATTCACATTCTATTTGTAATTGCAGTTATTGTCATTTTACTTAATATAATTAAAGGGAAAAAAATATTATAATTTTAGAATCAGCGCATACCGCAATAACGTAGTATGCAAACATAAATTAGACAGGAGATGTGAATTACATGAAGTTATTTAAAAAAATAAGTCAAATGTTATTAGTTCTTACATTACTAGTGGTTATGATACCACCATCAATAAGTATAGCAGCAGATGCACCCATTAATATGGGAACAGCAGAGGACTTTGCTATATTGGCTGGACAAACAGTGACCAATACTGGAACGACAACAATAAATGGGAACGTTGGTATTTCACCAGGTTCCGCATTTACAAGAGGTCCGGCAATCATTAATGGTACGGTCCATATTGATGATGCGATTGCCATTCAGGCGAAAGATGATTTAACTACAGCATTCAAAAACGCTGCAGAAAGATCACCTAAAATCACGATTCCATCAGAACTAGGAGGCAGTACTTTAAAACCTGGCTACTATGTTTCAGAATCAGGTAAGTTTGAATTGACAGGTACACTTACACTTGATGCAGAAGGAGATTCGAATGCTGTATTTGTGTTCGTTACTTCCTCAACGCTAATTACAGCAACATCAAGTCAAGTTAAATTCATAAACGGTGCTGACAAATCACAAGTTTTCTGGAATGTTGGAAGCTCAGCGACCCTTGGTATCACATCACATTTTGAAGGTACTATTATGGCAATGGAATCAATAACATTAACAACCGGAGCAACTATTAATGGAGCGCTTCTTGCTAGAAACGGCGCTGTGACACTTGATTCCAATACAATAAACACAGTGAACCTACCGCTTATATCCATTGAAAAAACTGCGGACAAATCGGAATTGAATGAAGGACCAGATACAGTAACGTATTCATATGAAGTATCAAATCTTGGCTCGAACAACTTAGTGGACGTTATCGTAACCGATGACAAAATAAGTGATGTAACATATGACTCAGGAGATACTAACGCAGATAAAATTCTTCAACCGTCAGAAGTATGGACGTACATGGGATCTATGATGATAGACGTAACAACAACAAACGTAGCAACTGTTGCGGCAAAGGCCAATAACGTTGATGTCGTTGATACAGATACATTAACGGTAACTGTATCGGATGTAGAAGCAGAACCAACAGTTACACCAGAACCAGAGACAACAGTTATACCTGAACCAGATGCTGAGACAACAGTTGAACCAGAACCAGAGACAACAGTTGCACCAGATGCAGAGACAACAGTTGAACCGGAACCAACAACTACACCAGAACCAGAACCAGAGACAACAGTTGAACCGGAAGCAGAGACAACAGTTGCGCCAGAACCAGAGACAACAGTTGCGCCAGAACCAGAGACAACAGTTGCGCCAGAACCTGAGACAACAGTTGAACCGGAAGCAGAGCCAACAACTACACCAGAACCAGAGCCAACAACTACACCAGAAACAGATATCACCGTTGGTGGAAAACTCCCCAATACATCAACACCACTTTACCTTTACTTAACAGGCGGCTTAGGTTTTGCGTTATTGGGTTTAATGGGTTTAAAATTTAATAGCAAGGGATGATAAGTAGGATGTTTAAAAAACTTAATGCCATCAATAAGACCTTAGTTTTCAGATGGATATCCGTATTGTTTATACTAGTGGGTATTTGTTTAATAGGGTATACGATTAAGGCAATCTTTTTTAAACCAGATTACGAGATAAAAACGGAATACTATGATGACTTGAATTCTGAAGGAAACATATTATTACCCGATGATCATAATGAAAGCTCAAGTGAAATCGCTGACACTAAGGAAAAGACAAAATCAGTAGGGATTTCATATGAAATAAGAGATTATTATGAAAGGTTAAGTGAAATCGCTGAGAATAAGGAAAAGACTGAATTTGTAGGGACTTCACATGAAAAAGGGGACTATGTAGGCGAGTTGATTATTCCGTCTTTAGACGTTGAACTACCCATCTATGAGGGTACTGAGAAGTCAGAGCTCAGCAAAGGTGTGGGTAGATTTATCGGGAGTGCACAGCCAGGTGAAGCTGATAACTGCGTGCTTTCAGGACATCGGGAAACGGTGTTTTCACAGCTTGGTGATCTGGAACTTGGTGAAACTGTAATCGTCAAATCAGAACTAGGACTCTTTTCGTATGAAGTGGATGAGATTCGTATTGTAGATGAAGATGATAGAACAGTTATTGTACCTTATGATGAAGCGATTTTGACGCTAACAACTTGTTATCCTTTTAATGATATCGGTTTTGCGCCAGAACGATATATCGTTTCAGCCAAAATGACTGAATTCAAATTATCAGAATAGAAATTAGTAAAATATAAATCAATAGAATAGAAATTAATAGAATATAAATAATAAGCGCTCAATATGATTCTGTATTGGGCGCTTATTATTATTTATTGTCCAACATGGGTGCAAATATAAAAGTAAAAATCCATAGTTATTGAGTTTTTTGAAAGGAGAATATATTACGTTTCTATGACAAATAACAAGATTGAAAAATCTTCTGTGTATCAAATCATGATTAGATAAGTGTGATATATCGGCTGAGGATTTGACAGATAAAAAGTGAAACAGAGAAATTGAAAGAGGTTGAAGAGGAGTTATGTGATTTTACTCGGAATACACTGGGGTTATTGGGTTACAAGGTTTTAAGGGTAACTCGGATTTCGGTATCTGAGGAAGCGTAGGGCCGTGTTCAACAAAGCAGGACGCAAGCTCTGAATCAAGAGAATAAAGAGATTCAATAGGGTGTCAAGAAAAAATATAAATGCATAAGTAAAAAAGTTCACAAACTTAACAGAGTTGATACATTAAGTTAACCATGGTATCCTTAAGCCGGCGATTAACGAAATTTGCGAATAAAATTGATGAATTATTTAATTAGCCATATCATTTTTGCGTAGCGGGGTATTTGAGTTTCAGGCACGGGAAAAATGATCTAAAAGGAGGACCAAATGATTAAGTTTTTAAAAAAACCACTCACAATGATTTTAAGTTTTGCAATTGTATTAACTATGTTCGTACCGGTTTATGGTGAAGAGAAAACACTTCCTATTGATGAGGAAACTATGACCTTAACAGTGGACGGAGATACAGGTACAGTACTATATGATAATGAAGCTAACGAGGATATCAATTGGACTTCAAGTAATATAGATGTAGCTACTGTCATAGATGGTATTGTTACACCTGTAGGTTTAGGAACTGCAACAATCAACGGTTCAACCGTAGCGAATGAGATTATATTAGCAACGACTATTGTGACTGTGAATGAAGCAGAGGCGATAGGTACTCCTGTAGACCTTGGTATGGCAGGCGACTACGTGATTCTTTCAAAAGCTGGAATTTCTAGTGTACCCAATTCTGTAATAACAGGAAATATCGGCGTTAGCCCTATCTCTGCAACGGCAATCACTGGCTTTTCTTTGTCGCTGGATGCAAGTAACGAGTTTTCAACTTCCAATCAGGTTACAGGTAAGGCATTTGCAGCAGACTATACATCTCCAACATCTTCAAACCTTACAACAGCTGTCAGCAACATGGAAGCAGCTTATACCGATGCTGCTGGAAGAGCAGCTGATTATACTGAGCTTTATAGCGGTGACTTGAGTGGTAAGACACTTACAGCAGGCGTATACAAGTGGGGTACCGATGTTCTGATCAATACAGATGTTACATTGAGCGGCGGACCTGATGATGTGTTTATTTTTCAAATCAGCAAAGGAGTTACCCAAGCTGCTGGCGCTAGTATCATCCTGAAGGATGGCATACAAGCTAAGAATATTTTCTGGCAAGTAGCTGAATCCGTTTCGATCGGTACTAGTTCACATTTTGAGGGAAACATACTTTCTAAGACAAAAATTACTTTAAGCACTCTAGCATCAGTCAATGGACGACTATTGGCGCAGACGGCAGTCACTTTAGATCAGGCGACTGTTGTTAAACCATAAGCAATAAGTAATTGAATAAATAATTAAAACGACCTTACCTGGAATACAGGTGAGAGAGCAAATGCCCCGTGGGCAAAGTTGAAACAACTCGTCTACGGGGCATTTTTATGTGTTGAGATAAGGGGCGCTATATTACGTTTCTGTGACAGACGACAAGATTGGAAATTCTTCTGTGTATCTAATTATGAGCAAATGAGTGTGATATATCGGTTCAGGATTTGATGGATAAAAAACGAAACAGAAAAATTGAAAAAGTTAAAAAGGACTGATGTAATTTTGCTCAGAATGCATTGGGGTTATTGGGTTACATGGCTTTAGGGGAGAATCGGATTTTGGTATCTGAGGAGGCGTAGGGCCGTGCTCAACAAAGTAGGACACAAGCTCTGAATCAAGAGAATAAAGAGATTCAATAGGGTGTCAAGAAAAAAATATAAATTCATAAGAAAAAAAGTTTACAAACTTAATAGAGTTGATACATTATGCTAACCATGGTAAACTTAAGCCGGCGATTAAGGAAATTTGCGAATTAAATCGATGAATTATCTAATTAGCCATATCATTTTTGCGTAGCGGGGTATTCGAGTTTGATGCACGGGAAAAATGATTAAAAGGAGGACTAAATGACAAAATTCTTTAAAAAACCACTCACACTGCTTTTAAGTTGTGCGATGGTATTATCTATGTTGGTGCCAGTATACGGTGCAGATACATTGAGTGATTACGAGTCGCATTGGGCTAGTAAGAGCATACAATCAGCAATTGATTCAGGAATGGCTAAAGGATATCCAGATGGGACATTCAAGCCGGACAATACAATTAATCGTAGCGAGTTCTTTTCACTCGTGAATAATGCATTCGATTTCACAGTGGCGTCTGAAGACACTTACACGGATGTCGCAGCCGATAAATGGTATGCACCTGTCATTGCGAAAGCAAAAGCAGCGGGATATATCGTAGGATATCCGGATGGTGGTATTCACCCGGAAATGAACATTTCCCGTCAAGAGGTAGCAACTGTTATTAGCCGTCTCGAATCGATGACGCCGAAAACGAGCACCTTGGATTATACCGATGCATCTGATGTAGCGGATTGGAGTGAACCGGCCGTTATCGCTTTATACGAAGCGGAAATCATGATCGGTTATCCAGATGGTAGCTTTATGCCGGAAAAGCAGATTACACGTGCAGAAGCTATAGTAGTCTTGACTAACGTCTTGAACCATCAATTGGTTAATCAAACTACAGACATCGCAGATGTAGAAACACTTCCAGTAGATACTGACACTACAGAAGAAGAAACACTTCCGGTAGATACTGACACTACAGAAGAAGAAACACTTCCGGTAGATACTGACACCACAGAAGAAGAAACACTTCCGGTTGATACTGACACCACAGAAGAAGAAACACTTCCGATTGTTGAGAGAATTATGAATTTGACATTAGATGAAAATAAAGCTACAGTCAAGTATGCTAATCCAACTAACGAAGATATCAATTGGACTTCAAGCGATACAGATGTAGCAACTGTCACAGATGGCGTAGTTAGACCTGTAGGTTTAGGAAATGCAATAATCACTGGTTCAACCGTAGCGGATGAGACTGTAGTAATAACGATTGATGTAACTGTGCTTGAAGCAGACAATGCAGCAGTTGTACCTGTAGTTGTACCACCAGTTATACCTGTAGTTGTACCAAAGGGTACTCCTGTAGACCTTGGTACGGCAGGCGACTACGTGATTCTTTCAAAATCTGGAATTGACACTGTGCCGACTTCAGTAATAACAGGCAATATCGGCGTTAGCCCTATCAAGGCAACGGCTATCACTGGCTTTTCTTTGACGGTGGATTCAAGTAACGAGTTTGCAACTTCCGATCAGGTTACAGGTCAGGTATTTGCATCAGACTATACATCTCCAACATCTTCAAACCTTACAACAGCTGTCAGCAACATGGAAACAGCTTATACCGATGCGGCAGGAAGAGCTGCTGATTATACTGAGCTTTATACCGGCAACCTGAGCGGTAAAACTCTTACAGCAGGCGTATACAAGTGGGGTACCGGTGTTCTGATCGATACAGATCTTACATTGAGCGGCGGACCTGATGATGTGTTTATTTTCCAAATAGGCAAAGGTGTTACCCAAGCTGCTGGCGCTAAAATCATCCTGAAGGATGGCATACAAGCTAAGAATATTTTCTGGCAAGTAGCTAAATCCGTTGAAATCGGTACTGGTTCACATTTTGAGGGAAACATACTTTGTATGACAAATATCGCTTTAAACACCGGAGCATCAATCAATGGGCGACTTTTGGCACAGACGGCAGTCACTTTAAAAGCGGCTACTGTTGTTAAACCATAAGCAATCAGTATTAGAATAAGCAATTAAAACGACCTTGCCTGGAATACAGGTGAGTAAGCAAATGCCCCGTGGACAGAGTTGAAACAACTCGCCTACGGGGCATTTTTATGCGTGGATATGAGGGAATTAAAGTTTTATGATAGTTCTTTGCTTATGTTTCCCGTTGTATATTGCATCGATAATTTCTGGCAATTGAGATAAAGATACTGTCTTGGCTAATTGATCAATATTATCTAAACTCCATTCATCACTCAATAATCTCCAAATCTCATTTCTTAGATCAAATGGAGTTCGACCGGAATCGATACCTATCAAACGAATACCCCGAAGTATAAAAGGATAAACAGTCATATCAATATTCGCACCGGCAACATTACCACAACAGGTAACACAACCTCTATATTTGGTTGATTTGATAATACCTGTAAGTATGTCGCCTCCAACCGTGTCCACTGCACCAGCCCATTGTTCATGGTATAATGCTTTGTTTGGAAGAGGATTAAGCGTATTTCTGTGAATAACTTCACTCGCTCCTATTTCGATGAGTTTATCAGTTTCTTCTAATCTTCCGGTTGCAGCAACTACCTTATAATTAAGTTTGGATAAGATTGCAGTGACTATACTTCCAACTCCACCCGTTGCTCCGGTGACTAGTATCGGTCCTGAATCAGGCGTTATTCCAGCGTTAATCAATTCATAAATTGACAATGCAGCGGTGAATCCGGCAGTTCCGTAAATCATTGCGTCTTTAGGAAGTAGATTATCAGGTAAATGGATTGCCCAAGAAGCAGGAATGCTTATATATTCGGAAAAGCCACCATCTGTATTCATTCCTAAGTCGTAGCCTGTTACAATTACTTGGTCACCTTCTCTAAAGGCTTTAACACTGGATTTTACAACTACTCCAACTGCATCTATCCCAGGTGTATGCGGATAATTTTTGGTTACACCTTTAATACCATGACATGAGAGGGCATCTTTATAATTAACAGATGAATAAGCAACGTTAATTAAAAGTTCGTTCTCAGGCAACTTTGATAAAGCTTGTGACTCAATTTTCATTGTGAATTGATCATCATCATTATATACTCTGAGGTGTTTATATTCTTTAGGTAATATCATGAAAACCTCCTATTGTTTGTCGTCAAACTAATTATAACAGATAGAAAAGGTATTGTAAATTCAAAAAAATAGTTTGGTACAAAATCATTTAGGTTGACAACTGATGACTATATCATCTATTATTAACTTAGGGAAAACAATATAATAAGGATGTGTTAAAATGAAAAGCGAAAGATACATTGTTTATTTCATTAGCAGTACAAAGAAGAAGATGGTCAAGTTTATTGAAAGTCAGATAAGGGAAAAGGAATTTGAAGGTTTGATTCCATCTCATGGCAATATTCTTACTAACCTTTATGACAATCAAGATAAAATGACGATGAAGGAAATTGCACAAAGGATTGGACGAGACAAGTCTACAGTTACGGCCCTTGTTAACAAACTCGTAAAGTTGGGGTATTTAACGAAGGTTAATTCAGAAAAGGACCACAGAACGGTGTATGTTGAATTAACTGAAAAAGGGTTAAGGATGGAAAGCAAGTACAGAAAAATATCTGAAGAAGTTGTTTATAGGGCATATAATGAATTCACACAAGAAGAAGTAGATGAATTATTAAGGCTTCTGAAGAAATTGAATAACAACTTTGATATCAAAGAAGAAAATAAAATAGTTTAGTATGTTTAATCCGTCTTGGCCTAAAAGCTAAGACGGATTTTTTTTTTTGCTTTCTGAATTTTTAATTTTTTATAGATAAAAAATTAAAAATGAACAAGAATAGCCGAAATAAAGGAAAGTTTGGCGCAAAACTATAAAAGTTTGGTACAAAACTAAAAAAGTGTTGACATCGACGTTCTAGGAGCTTATACTTGGTTCATATCAATTGCACAAAAAAAGTGTTCGATATAGCTACAAAAACATCAAAAATACTTATTAACAACAGTAGGTCAAATATTTAGAATAAATAGTGCATAGAAACAGTGTGATACAGCACAGTGATATTGTGAGATATTATACGGATTATGCAAGATTTACATGATCTACTGTGATAACTATAGGTGTATTTTTTTTGCGCATTTTTGGGAAATCAACTTACAGAAACAAAAAAAGGAGCGTGATGACTTGCTTGTTTTAGAAGGAGTAACAAAAAGGTTTGGCGGACTTACAGCTGTCGACAATGTTAGTTTTGAAGTAAAAGAAGGTTCAATTGTTGGATTGATTGGTCCGAATGGTTCGGGAAAGACAACTTTGTTCAATTTGATTTCGGGAGTATTTCCACTGACTTGTGGAAACGTGAAGTTTCTTGGCAAAGATATAACGAAAATGAAAAGTCATACTATTGCAAATCTAGGACTTGTTCGTACTTTCCAAATTGTTAAACCTTTCGACAACATTACAGCATTAGAAAATGTAATGGTTGGTGCATTTCAAAAGCATCCCAATAGAGCAGATGCAACGAAAAAAGCAATTGAATCCATGGAACTGCTAGGCTTAATGAAATATAAAGATATTGAGCCCCGACATTTAACACTTGCAGTTAAAAAGAAATTGGAGATTGCAAGGATTATTTCTACAGAACCAAAAATTTTATTGCTTGACGAAGTAATGGGAGGGTTGAATCCTCAGGAAACAGAAGAGATTATTGAAACTATTATCAAAATCAATAAGACAGGAATGACGGTACTATTGATTGAACATAAGATGAAATGTATTATGAAACTTTCAGAAAAGGTTGTTGTATTAAACAATGGACTTATGATTGCTAACGGCCTTCCAGAAGCTGTAGTATCTGATCCGGAGGTGATTAAAGCATATTTAGGAGATGATTACGATGTTGAAGATAAGTGATTTAGAAGCAGGATACGGTGAAAGTCAAGTTTTGTTTGGCCTATCATTGGAGATTCGAAAAGGGGATATAGTCAGTATGGTTGGCTCTAATGCTGCAGGTAAAACCACACTTTTGAATATCCTGTCCGGCATCAATAAGCCATGGAGTGGAAAAATTGAATTTCTTGGTGAAGATATTACGCAGTGGTCATCTGAAAAAAGAATTGAAAGAGGACTTATTCAGTGCCCGGAAGGTAGAAAGTTATTTCCAGAAATGACGGTCTACGAAAATTTACTGTTAGGTGGATATTCAAAAAGGGCAAAAGGCGACAAAGAAGCAAATATTAAAAGAGTATATGAAATGTTTCCAAGATTATATGAAAGAAGACATCAACAGGCCGGTTCATTATCGGGTGGTGAACAACAAATGTGTGCCATTGGCAGATCCGTGATGGCAAAGCCGGAACTACTGATATTAGATGAACCTTCGCTGGGACTAGCCCCCATTATTGTCCAGCAAATGTTTGAAATAATCCAAGAAATCAATGACGAAGGTGTAACCATTTTTCTAGTTGAGCAGAATGTAAATAAGGCACTGAAGGTTGCAAAAGATGCCTATGTTCTCGAGAGTGGTGAGATTGTGTTACGTGGTACTGGTCAAGAACTCCTGGCTAATGATGATTTAAGAAAAGCATATTTGGGAGTCTAGTTTACAATAAAAATGAGATTTAAGGAGAATAAAATGAAAAAAATAATGAAAGTTTTAAGTCTTTTACTTGTATTAGTCATGATGGTTAGCGCGTGTTCAAATGGCGGTTCTAGTGATAAAGCAACAGATGATTCTCAAGAAGTCGTAAAGGATAATGCAGATGACCAAGATGCTAAAGAAAATCTTGAACCCATTAAAATTGGTGTTATTCAACCTAGAAGTGGTGCTTTAGCTGTATCAGGAGAAGACAGTTATTGGGGGAGTCAAATCGCTTTTGACTTAATCAATGAACGGGGTGGAATTGATGGCAGGATGGTTGAAGTTGTTTCAGCCGATGTACCTGATGCAACAGCAGCACAAAACGAAGTAAATCGTTTGATTCAAAATGAAGGTGTTAAAGTTATTACAGGTATTTATGGTAGCTCTATGGCTGAAGTTGCTGGTAATATTTCTAATCGTAATGATGTGCTTTATTGGGAATCTATTTCAGTAACGGATCGATTAACTTCAAAAGGATATGAAGGCGTTTTTAGAATTCATATCAACGGAAGTGGTTTTGGACAGCAAGCAGCTGAGATTGCTGCAAAATTTTCAAAAGACATTGGCATAGCAGTTGAAGATATAAAGGTTGCTATTATCTGTGTTAATAATGATTTTGGACAATCCGTAGCAACAGGTGTAGAAGAATTTGCAAATGAATCAGGAATGCAGATTGTATTAAACGAACTTTATGACAGTAAATCAACAGATACATCACCTATGGTTCTTCAGCTGAAAAATGCAGATCCTGATATTGTTATTGCAACCTCATACATAAATGACGGTATTGATCTCACAAAACAATCAAGAATCTTAGATTTCAATCCAAAATTATATATTGGAATCGGCTCCGGATATGGTCTTCCAGCATATGCTGAAGCTCTTGGAGATGATGCAAACGGTATGATAGATATAGATGCATCACAAAAACCAGTATATGATACTTTAGATGCTGATCTTGCTGAAGCAGTTAAAGAGTTTGAAGTACGCTTTGAAGAGGAAAGAGGTTATCAACCTCCTGTAGTAGGTTACTTGACATTCCAAGCTGCTTGGGTTTTAGCTTATGAAGTTATTGCAAAGGCAGGCGGAACAGAAGATTATCAAGCGATGATTGATGCAGCTAATGCCATTGATATGCAATTAGGCTCATTGCCTACAGGTGCTGGAGTAAGATTTGATGAGAATGGACAAAATGAAAGAGCTCTTTTAGTTGCAATGCAATGGCAAGAGGGTGCTCTTGAAACAATATATCCAGAGTCAATGGCTACCTCAGAACCGATTATGATTCCTCGACCTAACTGGTCTGAAAGATAATTAAACTATTCCTGCCATGGTTAACATGGCAGGAATATAAAGATAAACAATAGAATTGGAGGAATTATTATGCTATTACAACTGATTATATCCGGCATATTGCTAGGTGGCATTTATGCTTTGCTTAGTATCGGTTTATCACTACAGTTAGGAGTCTCAAAATTCATAAACTTTGCATATGGTGACTTTGTAATGATTGGTATGTATAGTACATACGTAGTTTATTTGGCTTTTGGCTTGAATCCGTATCTAGCTTGGCCATTAGTTATTCTTATGGGTATTGTTTTCGGTTTGATAATGTTTACAGTAGCAAAACGAGCAATTGGAAAAAGCCCTATCAATCAAATATTAATGACACTTGGATTTGCGATGATTCTACAAAATGTAGTATTACTATTTTTCAAATCTGATTTTAAATCAGTACCATCTGATTTTAACAATAGTATTAAAATCAGTGAGATTTTTGTATCAGGGAATCAATTAATAACTTTTGGACTTGCTTTAGTTTCAACTATCGGATTTTTGGTATTCATTAAATATTCTAATACGGGTAGAGCTATGAGAGCTGTCGGACAAAATCGAAATGCAAGTAAGTTGATGGGCATTAATGTTCCGAGAGTTGACATGGTTGTATTTATACTTGGAACAGTTATGGCAATGTGTTCAGGGGCCTTATTAATGACGATGTATCCAACTTATCCGACAGTAGGATCAGGTTTAAGCATTATAGCATGGATTACAGTAATACTGGGTGGAGTAGGGCATTTACAAGGCGCACTAGTAGCAGCGTTAATTATCGGTGTAAGTGAAACGTTAACAGGATATTATCTTGGTGGCGACGTTAGACAACTTGTCTACTTTGTTATATTTATTATTGTTTTAATTGTATCACCCGGTGGTATTTTTAATAAAATCTCATTTAGAAAGGTGAAAAGATTATGAAAAAGTTATTACACAGTAAAAACAAAGATTACTTTTTAGTATTTTTAGTAGTAGCCCTATTATCTTTAACCTTATTTGTTGATAATAAGTACACACTGGATATTATTATTACAACCGTATATTTTTGTGTCATTGCGGGTGCATGGAACATTATGTGTGGATACGCAGGACAGTTATCTCTTGGTCATGTTGTATTTATGGGTGTAGGACAATATACATCGACAATACTTTTTGTGAAGCTTGGTTTATCTCCATGGATTGGTATGTTTGCAGGAACTATTGTTGCTATGATCTTGGCATTTTTTGTTGGATTATTAGCACTTAGACTTAAACATTATTACTTCGCACTTGCAACAGTTGCACTTGTAACTATCTTTCAAGTATTAGCGGTTAAATTTGACGGTCTTACAGGTGGGGCAATCGGGATTAGCATCCCATATGAGCCTAGTTTTTTGAACATGGTATTTAAAGGATACAAACCATCCTTGCTATTATTCATCATATTATTGTTAGCTGTTTTGTTAACGACAACATATATTAGCAAGTCAAGACTTGGAGCAAATCTTATTGCAATGCGTGAAGACGACATGGCGGCGGCATCCCTGGGTGTCAATCTACTTAAGAATAAAATAATTGCATTATGTATCAGTGCGTTTTTCACAAGCCTTGCAGGTTCTTTATATGCTCAATATACTCTCTATATTGATCCGATAAGTGCATTTAATCTAGTTACAAGTGAAAAAGCAGCGATTCTTACAATCGTTGGTGGAACAGGAACAATCTTTGGCCCACTTCTTGGTGGTTTGATTTTAGGACCTATGGAAATTTTTCTCAGAGGTTGGTTAGGTAGTACTTTCCAAGGTGCCTATTTGGTTATTTATGGTGTATTACTTGTGTTCGTAGTATTGGTTATGCCTAATGGTATTGTAGGGGCAATTAAACACCTAAGAAGGAAAAAAACTGAAAAAAGACAAGAAGCAATGTTAAAACAAGAAGTTAATAAACAGCATCAACATAAATCAATAGAATCATAAAAGCATGTAGGCTGCTTTTTATATAGGAGGAAATTCAATGAATTTTGATTTAACAAATGAGCAAATAATGGTAACAAAAGCGGCAAGACGCTTTGCTGAAGAAGTGTGTGAACCCATTGCAGCAGAGATAGATAAAGAACACCGTTTCCCTCGTGAAACGTTTGAATTACTTTCCAAGTATGGATTTGTCGGAACAGGATTTCCAAAAGAATACGGCGGAACAGGCAATGATAAAATCGCACAGCTAATAGTTGTAGAAGAGATAGCTAAAGCATGTATGGCAACATCGTCTATACTATCTATCCATCAAGGTATGGTAAACTGTCTATTAAAATTCGGAAATGAAAAACAAAGAGATGAATACATTCGACCGTTATTATGTGATGGAGTCGTTGGTGCATTCGCCTTGACAGAAGATAATGCAGGATCGGATGCATCCAATATTCATACAACAGCTGTTCTAGAAGGTGATGATTATATCATTAATGGAACAAAGCGATTTATTACGGGAGCAGGTCAAGCCGGTTTATATATTGTGCTTGCTTATACAGAACCAAAGCTTAAGACTAGAGGAATTACAGCCTTTATTGTAGACCCAAAAACAGAAGGATTTTCTGTAGGTAAAATTGAAGATAAGATGGGCATTTGTGCATCACATACAGGTGAATTGGTGTTTGAAGATGTTAGAGTACCTAAAGAAAACATGTTAGGTAAATATAATCAAGGATTTAAGGTGGCTCTAGCTAGTATTGATGATGCAAGAGTTTTGACAGTAGGTGCACAGTGTCTAGGTGTAGCTGAAAGCGCATTAGATCTTGCTGTTGAATATGCAAAAAGCCGTGTTCAATTTGGAAAACCTGTCGTGCTTAAACAAGGTATCCAATGGTATATTGCTGAAATGGCTACAAAGATTGAAGCAACAAAATGGATGACATATTATGCAGCTCAAATGATACAAGATGGAAAAAGAGTAACCAAGCAATGTGCAATGGTTAAATTATACGCATCTGAAACGGCTAGAGAAGTTGTTGAAAGAGCACTTCAAATCCATGGAGGATACGGCTATATGAAGGACTATGCTATAGAACGGATGTATCGTGATATAAAAATAGCTGAGCTTTATGAAGGTACAAATGAAATACAAAAACTCGTAATATCCAGAGAAGTAATTGGGAAAGTATAGGAGGCAATGAAAATGAACATAATTGTGTGTGTTAAACAAGTACCAAATACAAATGACGTTAGAATTAATCATGATACAGGTACACTAATAAGAGATGGTGTAGATAGTATTATAAACCCAGATGATTTAAATGCTCTTGAAGAAGCACTTCAAATAAAGGATAGTAGAGATGATGTGAAAGTTACAGTCTTATCAATGGGGCCTCCACAAGCCAAAAATGCATTAATGGAATCATTGGCAATGGGCGCTGACAAAGCAATACTAGTTTCAGATAGAGCTTTTGCCGGTTCAGATACATGGGCTACGGCAACAGTGCTTGCAAGTGCAATTAAAAAAATCGGAGACTATGATATTATTTTCTGCGGAAGACAAGCAATTGATGGTGATACGGCACAAGTAGGACCTGAAATAGCTGAATTCTTAGACTTACCTCAGATTACATATGTTATGGATTTAGAAATTCAAAAGGATAAAGTCGTTGCAACACGTTCTTTTGAGTCAGGAACTATGGTTATTGAATCTAGAATGCCTGTGTTATTATCTGCAATTAAAGAATTGAATCATCCTAGATTCATGGATATTAGAAGAATATATGAAGCTCATGAAAATGAAGAGATGTTTGAAATGTGGTCAGCTAAAGATATCGAAGTGGATTTGACGCAAATAGGTGTTAAAAATTCGCCAACGAAGGTATATAAAACATTCGTTCCTACAAGAGAATTCTCCGGTAAAAAATTAACGGGTACACCAAAAGAACTGGCGAATAAATGTTTTAATGAAATACTACATTTAAATATTGTTTAGGGAGGAATAGAAAATGTCAAATGCAAAAGTAAACCAAATCAAAGATTTGTCAGAATATAAAGGTGTTTGTATAGTAGCGCAACACCAAGACAGCAAAAACCTTCCAATATCATTTGAATTGATTCATGAAGGTATGAAGCTCGCAAAGAAAAGAGAAGCAAGATTAACAGTGTTGATATTAGGTTATAAGATTGACGATGCGGTTAATGAAATTGCACATTATGGTGCAGATGAAGTCATTTATTTTGAAAACGAATTGTTGAAAGATTATTCGACAGATTTATATACAAAGACAGTAAGTGATTACTTGAAGAAGAACAAATTCGAAATTGTTATATTCGGTGCTTCGTCCATTGGTAGAGATTTTGCACCTAGAGTAGCAGCTAGAATTGGAACAGGTCTTGTGGCTGACTGTACTAAACTGGATATACATGAAGAAGATGGAAGATTTTTACAGACAAGACCTGCATTTGGCGGTAATCTGATGGCAACAATTGTATGCCCTAATGATCGACCACAGATGGCGACAGTGAGACCGGGAGTGATGGAAACTGCAACTCGTCTTGAAGAAAAGTCAGTAGTAACATTGATTAAACCAGATATAGCACTTGGAGATATAATCGCAAAAACTTTGGAAATCATATATGATAAATCGAAACATGTATCCTTAGCAGATGCAGATATTATTGTTTCCGGTGGTCGTGGCATGAAGAATAAAGAAGGATTTGAGTTGTTGGAGGAGCTAGCTGAAGTTATTGGCGGAACAGTTGGAGCTTCTAGAGTTGCTGTGGATGAAGGATGGATTGATCATTCAAGACAAGTCGGACAAACAGGACAAACCGTTAGGCCTATTGTATATATTGCATGTGGAATCTCAGGCGCTATTCAACATATGGTTGGAATTAGTGACTCAGATTTCATTATTGCCATCAATAAAAATCCTACGGCACCCATTATGGAACGTGCAAATTTAGCAGTCGAAGGTGATTTGTTCAAAGTGATTCCGGAGCTGATTAAGGAAATTAAAGAACATAAAGGAATGGCGTAAAATGTCTGTATCATTAAATGAGCAAGAACTGAAATTATATGAAGACGCTAGATCTTTTTCAACTGAGCACTTAACACCTCTTGTTTCACTTGTGGAACAAGGGGAGAAAAAAGTAAGTGATGTATTTAAACTCCTTGCAAAAAGAGGTTACTTAAGTTTACTCATACCAACAGAACTGGGTGGGCAAGGTTATTCCTTTTTGGAGGCAGCTCTAATTTATGAGGGATTAGCATATGGAAGTGGAACGCTTGCGTTCATGTTGCAGCTTCATAATAATATCACTTATGAGATTGCTATGTTGTACTCTACGTCACAAGAAGTTAAATCGCTGTTACCGGGCATGATCAATGGAAGTAAGATAACAGCCTTTGCCTTTACTGAAGAAAGCAGCGGTTCGGATGCGGCATCCATTAAGGCCTATGCAGAATTAAAGAGTGATGGATATCATATATATGGTAAAAAAGTATGGATAGCAAATGCTGGCGATGCAGCTCACTTCAATGTAATAGTTAGAGATGGACAAGATAATAGAAACATGGTTATGCTTCTCGTTGATAGAGATACGCCTGGATTTGCTATAGGTGAATCTAGAGATCGTTTTGGCGGAAATGCAATAACATGTTGTGATTTGACTTTTGATAACTGTGTTGTACCTGTTGAGCGAGTGATTTCCAAGAATGGTTTCAAGGATGCCTTGGTTGCAATTGATATTGCAAGGATCTTTGTTCCGGCAATTGCAACGGGAGTTTCTAGTGCAGCAATCAATCAAACAGTTGAGTATTTATCAAATAGAGTATCTTTTAACCAACCGATTATTAGAAATCAAGGAATTCAATGGTCATTGGCTGAAATGCAAGCTAGAGTTGAAGCCGGAAGGTGGATGGTATATCACTGTGCATCCTTAATGGATGATCATAAATTCACTAAAACGGATGCAGCTATGAACAAACTGATAACAACGGATGTTGCAATGGATGTGGCTATCTTATGTATGCAATATCAAGGCGCAAATGGATTTATGAGAAACTCCGGAATATCAAGGATCGTATCAGAAGCAAAAATGTTTCAACTTCTAGATGGGACTTCAGAGATTCAAAAAATCATTATTGGAAGAGATTTAGGATTGAAATAATCATGAGATAAAGTTTAGTGAAAGGTGGTGAATAACCTATGAGAAATGTTATAAGTATGTCAGAAGCTGCAGCCATGATTCAAAATGGCGATGAGATTGTATTTAATGGTTTTGGTTCTATGGGTTTCCCAGAAGAATTAAGTAAAGCGGTTGGTGACAGATATTTAGAAACCGGAGAGCCAAAGGATATGTCTTACTTCTTTGGAACCGGTCAAGGTGTATGGGATGAATCCAGAATGATTGAGCACATGAGTCACGAAGGAATGGTCAAAAAAGTGATTTCTTCCCATTTCACACCCATGTTAAAGATTAACCGACAAGTAGTCGAGAATAAAATAGAAGCATATAATATGCCGCTAGGTATAATATCACATCTCTTTAGAGCGGCAGCAGGCAAAAAGCCAGGAATACTTTCCAAGGTAGGAATAATGACTTGCATCGATCCGAGAAACGGTGGAGGATCTCTGAATTCCATATCAACAGATAAGTTAGTGAGATTACAGGAAATTGATGGCGAGGAATACTTGTTTTATAAAGCGCCGAAACCAACTGTGGCATTGCTAAGAGGTACAACAGCTGATATTAATGGTAATATAACGTTTGAAAAAGAAGCGGTATATGTAGACCCTTTTTCTACAGCTATGTCAGCGAAAGCTAATGGAGGCAAAGTTATTGTTCAAGTAGAACGTCTCTCAGGCTGTAATGCTGATCCTAGAAAAGTGAAAATACCTGGTGTCATCGTTGATGCAATTGTGGTGGCTAAAGATCAATTTCAAAGTATGGTAGAACAATATAATCCTGCATATACGAGTGAAATATACTTATCGGATGAAGATGCATATAAGTGCTTGGAAGAAGTGAAAAATCACAATATTAAAGCCGGAAGAAAAAGAGAAAGAAATATTCTGCACAAAATTATTTCGAGAAGAGCAGCCATGGAATTAGATGATGGAAAAATTGTAAATCTAGGAATAGGTATACCAGAATTGGTTCCTGAATCAGCGATTGAATTAAATCTCCAAAAACAATACAAATTGACTGTTGAATCTGGTGTAATAGGAGGTTTCCCATCAAATGGACTGAGTTTTGGTGCTGCAGTCAATGCAGAAATGCTTCAGGAAGAAGCTTATCAATTTGATTTCTATGATGGCGGGGGACTTGACATTACTTATGTAGGGGCTATGCAAGTTGACCAAACAGGTAATGTGAATGTAAGCCGTAGCGGTAATAAGATTATTGGCATTGGTGGATTTGTTAACTTGACTCAGTCATCTAAAAAAGTAGTATTCTGTTTTCCTTTTTCCGGTGGTGGATTAAATGGAGAAGTGAAGGATGGATTACTTACTATTCTAAATGAAGGTAAGTATAAAAAGATGGTTGAACAAGTTGAAGAAATAAGCGCAAGCGGTGAGTTTTCAAATAGCATTTCTCAGGAAGTATTATATGTGACTGAACGCTGTGTGTTTAGACTTGAAAAAAGCGGATTAGTACTTACTGAGATTGCTCCGGGAATTTCATTAAAAGAAGATATCATTGATAAAATTCCATTTGACCTAAAAGTGAGCGAAAACTTGAAGTTGATGGATGCAAGATGTTTTGAATAATATGTACAGTATAAATTCAGGAAGCTCCAGCACTTTGCTAGAGCTTTTTGTGTTACATGAAATACAATTAGACTTCCGATTCCGTCTAAAGACTGTGATGACATCCCATGTCTTTTCCTATATAATATATATAAGAGTGAAACACTATTTGGGCACCAGTTGACAAAAGATACGAGGGAGGATTCCATGAAAAAGAAAGTTATATTAGTCGTTGTGGTAGTTGTTCTTGTTTTAAGCGTATCCGGATGTATGCCAGGCGATGGCAGTTACAGTATGGAAGATCCTGCTAATTTCCTATCGGGTATTTGGCACGGTTGGATTGCACCGATTTCCTTGATTCGAGGCTTTTTCAACAATAGCATTCGTGTATATGAGGCAAACAATACCGGTTGGTGGTATGATTTGGGATTCTATATTGCGGTAATTAGTGGTTTTGGTGGTATATCTTTAAATCGTCATCGTAAGAAAAAGAAAGATTAATAGGGAAACAGATTCACGAGTACAAGATTGTGAAAAATCGCAATGGAAATACGTTAATAAAAACTTTTTATACTGATTAAAGGGTAGAGCGATTCGCTCTACCCTTTAAATATAAGAAGTTCTTGGTAACAAAGCTTATGTTAAGCAATACCCAATTGGTCAATTTGATTTGTATGTAGGAGACGTATTCAAACAATCAATAGATGATCAACTTGAATTTTTAGATACAATAATTTCTTCGAAAATCAAAGCGTGATAGCATATTTAGACAATAACATTAAGTGCTATATAGATAGAATAGATCCGCAAACTTGACAAGTGACAACCTCATAGTGTAGAATGGGGTTGTCACTAGAGGCAACTTTGAAAAAAATGTAAGTTGTCACAAAACACACATATGGAGGATTTATGAAAAAAACAATAAAAAGTGTATTAGTTATAATGATGGCATTTATATTAGTGTTATCTTTAGCAGCATGTGGTAAAGAAGAAGAAAAAACAATTATTCTTGGCGAAGGTGACTGGGATAGTAATGCCTTTCAAGATGAAGTGGTTAAAATAATAATTGAAGAGGGGTATGGCGTTAACGTAGATACAGTAACAACAGATACCGCTGTTATGATTTCAAGTATGAAGACGGAATCATTAGATGTATGTTTAGAAGTGTGGTCAGATACTGTTCTCACTTATGAAGAAGATATTGCCAATGGAGATTATATCGAGTTAGCAGTAGGCTTTGATGATAATATGCAAGGGTTATATGTACCTAGATATATGGTTGAAGGAGAGAATGCAGTAGCTCCAGATTTAAAAACAGTTGAAGATTTAAAGAAGTATCCTGATTTATTTGAACATCCGGAAGATCCTGAAAGAGGAATTATATATGGTGGTCCTGAAGGATGGGCAGCAACAGCGTTTATGTATAATAAAATGGAAGCTTATGGATTAGATGAAATGTATGACTTTAGGACAATTGATTCAAGTTCTACATTGGCAGCGACTCTATCTGGTGCTTACCAGAAGCAAGAATCTTGGGTAGGTTATTATTGGGAGCCAACTTGGGTATTAGGCTTATACGATATGGTATTACTTGAAGATTCAGAATATAGTGTAGAAAACTTTAAAGCTGGTGTTGGAGCATTTCCGGCAGTTGATGTAACAGTTACAGCAACACCTAAATTTGTAGATGAAAATCCAAAACTTGTAGAATTTTTCAAAAACTATAGTACATCATCATTAATAATTAGTGAAGCTTTGGCTTATATGCAAGAAAACGAAGTTGAAGCTAGTGCAGCAGCAATATGGTTTTTACAAGAGAAACAAGATTCTTGGAAAAATTGGGTTAGTGATGAGATATTCAATAAAGTCCTAGCTTCATTAGAATAGAATAAGATTGGAGCTAATATATGTTTAAATTTCCTGAATTTTTAAGAATAGAAATTAGTGGCCCTATTGACGATGCTGTTACATGGATGTTGAAAAATTGGGATGCATTCTTTGATGTTATTAGAGATATAATTTTAGTTATGTTTAACAGTGTTGAAGGTGTATTGAATATAATTCCATGGTGGTTATTTCTTATTGCAGTGTTTATTGCAGGCTGGAAGTTATATAATGTTAAGTCTGGTATTATTCTATCATCAATGTTGATGGTAATTGGTCTTTTTGGACTGTGGGACATGATGATTTACACTATCGTAATTGTACTTATATCTGTATTTGTGTCAATTATTTTGGGATTACCAGTAGGTATCTTTATGGCCAAATCAAAAAGGGCAACGACAATAATAATGCCGTTGTTGGATGCAATGCAGACAATGCCGAGTTTTGTATATTTGTTACCAGCAGTTATGTTTTTTGGATTTGGTCGTGTACCAGCAATTATTGCAACAACTTCTTATGCAATAGCACCATTAGTAAGACTTACTTATCTAGGTATATCCGAAGTAAACAAGGAAGTTATTGAAGCCGGTAAATCATTTGGTTCAACATCACGACAAATGTTGCTCAAAATTGAGTTTCCTCAAGCACTATCATCAATAATGACTGGGGTTAATCAAACAACAATGATGGCAATGGCAATGGTTGTTATTTCTTCAATGATTGGTGCAGAAGGTATCGGAGAACAAGTATTAATTGCTATTCGACGCCAACAGATTGGAAAAGGGTTAGAAGCAGGTTTTGGTATTGTCTTTTTAGCTATTATCTTTGATCGTGTTCTGCAAGGAGCAGCCCAAAAGTTAAAGGAAAGGTCGTGATATAATGGCTAATAAAAGAATTGAAGTAAAAGATTTAACATTGGTTTTTGGAAAGAATAAAAAACTTGGTCTAAAACTTTTAGATGAAGGTAAGTCTATCAAAGAGATACGTGAAGAAGAAGGTATCGCTATTGGTGTTAACGACATTAGTTTTGATATTGAAGAAGGCGAAATGTTTGTCATTGTAGGATTATCAGGCAGTGGTAAATCTTCATTGATTCGTTGCATGAATATGTTGAATGTTCCTACTAGAGGTCAAGTGTTAGTTGATGGTGAAAATATCTGTGATTACACGAAAGACGAACTTTTAGAATTTCGTAGACATAAGGTTGCAATGGTATTTCAGCATTTTGGCCTACTAAGTCACCGAACTGTTCTAAAGAATGTCGAGTACGGACTAGAAATCCAAAAAGTAGAACAAACACAACGAAGAAAGAAAGCTTTAGAAGCTATAAAGTTAGTTAGTTTAGATGGTTGGGAAGATTATTATCCAAGACAACTTAGTGGTGGTATGAAACAAAGGGTAGGGCTTGCAAGAGCCTTAACCAATGAGCCAGAGATTTTGCTTATGGATGAACCTTTTAGTGCATTAGATCCTTTAATACGAAGAGATATGCAAACAGAATTATTAAGTATTGAAGATTATGTGGATAAAACGATTGTGTTTATTACTCATGATATGAATGAAGCCTTTAGATTAGGTGATAGAGTAGCCCTACTTAAAGACGGAGAATTGATTCAGATTGGGAAACCAAGAGACTTTTTTGAAAATCCAGCAAATAAATATGTTGAAAGTTTTATTGAAGATGTGGATAAATCAAGAATCTTAAGAGTTAAAACCGTAATGACTGAGCCAAAAGTAGTAGGGACAAAAGGGCAAAAACGAACTGAGCTGATTCAGAAATTACAAGATAACGAAGAAGAACATTGTTATGTTGTTGATGAGAATAATCGATTAGTTGGATATGTTGAGCTTGAAAAATTACTTGTTTCTACACATGAGACTATCGACAAGACAATTGATCGTAATTATGAAGAAATAAATAGAAATGCATTTTTAGCAGATATTTGGTCGAAGCTTGACGAAAGTGAAGTTGATGTTGCAGTAACAGATAAACGTAATTATTTTAGAGGGGTAATCGGACATGAAGATGTCGTCAGTGCCCTTTCGTAGACTATAGTTATCAAATAGTAATGTTTGTTTTCATCTAAAGAATTTATAAATTTGGATGGAAATGACGTGACTAGATGGCATAACAATGCTTTCGCCAGATGAAGGCGAAGTAATCAGAGTAATGCGAAGTTTAAGCGTTCTAACTTTTTATTGAGTTAGAGCGCTTTTTTTAATGAATTGCTATGGAGAATAATGCAATGTATAATGAACTTATCTTCAAAGCGATTATCGTTACTTTGTTAAGTTATGTAGTTGGTTACATCGATAGTGCAATTGAAAAAACGAATAAAAGCAATTTGAAGAAAAAATCACAATGAGTTTTGATGTGATACATTAATGATTCTTAAGGAGGCTACAGTATTATGAAGAAGATGTTCATAGACCCCAATAGAACACTGAAAACATGCAACGAGACTTCGTGCGAAAAATGTAATGTGTCAAATAGATTGGTGTGCCATTTTAATGGCAAACAATTATTTGTTTTTTTACTCTTAAATATACCCTTGTTCATTTTTGCTGGATATTCTATTAGTAAATTTAATCTATATCTATTGATTCCATGGTTTATATTTATTTTTTCTTATTTTGGATTAATTGAAATCAGAGTTATGTGTTCACATTGCCCACATTATGCCGAGTCAGATATAAAAAGTTTAAAATGTTGGGCCAATTATGGATCTCCAAAATTATGGAAATATAGACCTGGACCGATGTCGATTTTGGAAAAAATCGTTTTTATTATGGGACTATTAATTATACTATTTCCTCCTGTCCTATTTGCATTCATTGAACAAAGTTATATGTTTCTTGCTCTCTATGTTGTTTTATTGATAGCATGGAAAATCGGATTAAGAATGCTCTACTGTAAAAAATGCATCAATTTTGCATGTCCTTTTAATGCGGTTAATGATGAAACTAGAAATGCATTCTTTGAAAAGAACTCGGTGGTTAAAAACGCATGGGAGAAATAATAAATATGGCAACAGCATTACTTATACTTGTTAGCACATTATGAAATTTGCTAATTAATACTTGGCCCAAGTAATTCCCCATTTTTTGAAACTGCGGTTTCCGTACATCGACTATGATCAAAGCAACAAGGTCTTTTTTTGCCGCTCTTAAGCATTGAGGAAGCTACTTCGATTCTTTTTTGACGTGTGGCAGGATTATTAGTGAATTGAATCCAACGTATCCATGCCCAGCGAGCTTTAGTTGTGAGGGTATCCCATTCGTTTTTTAATTGGGCTGCGTCAAGGAAGTTCTTTAAATCTAGGGGAACGTCTGGTTCATTCCATTCATTTGATGACTCAACAACTAATGAGGCACAATCGCCAACGGTTATATTAGCTTCTTTTAACAAAGAATCACTAAGTCTAAACCAATGACTACCCGTACCGTCAGGTTCAAGAGTCGTTTCCAGATTGACACCATTAATCGTTCCTTTAATCATAGCCATACCTCTTGAAGGGAGGTTTTCACTTGATTTTATAGGAAACCTGAGAATTTTCCAGGAGTTTATTTCATAGATTTTGGTTTCAAAATATATTAATGACATTTCAGTTGCTCCTTTTTATGATGACTTAATTATATCTTAATTATAAACCAACAGATACAATTAGTAAATGATAATTAATATCATCTATATCCCAAATTAGTTGACAATACAATTGATTTGGGATATTCTCAAGAAGAGGTTTCTTGTAGGCTTGAACTAGATAAAAAACCGTGGCAAGAACCGTTTTAAAGATGAGAAAAAGTGAAATAATAGAAAGAATATTTGGTGAAAAGGATTAATAGGTGAAACATGAAACATAATGAACAACTTTTAACTGAACCGGTAGGTAGATTACTATTTAAGTTTTCTCTGCCGGCAATTGTAGGAATGATGGTTAATGCATTATATAATGTAGTTGACCGCATGTATATTGGGAAATTAGGTCCGCTCCCTATGACTGGGATAGGTTTATCCTTACCCCTTATGATTTTGATGATGGGATTTGGCATGCTAGTAGGTATCGGTGCTGGTGCTAGAGTATCTATTCGATTAGGTCAGAATAATAAAGACTTGGCTGAACGTATATTAGGTAATGCATTTACGCTCTTGATCATCATCATGACTACCTTATCGGTGGTGGGATTGGCGTTCAAATTACCACTGCTTCGTTTGTTCGGAGCGAGCGATGCAACAATCGGGTTTGCGAATCAATATTTAACCGTTATTCTAATAGGAGCAGTTTTTCAAGGGCTTGGATTTGGTTTGAATGCAATCATTCGTTCAGAAGGTAATCCAAAGATTGCCATGTATACGATGTTAATAGGTGCAACTGCTAATATAATTCTTGATCCGATATTTATCTTTGTCTTTCATATGGGGATTCAAGGTGCAGCGGTTGCTACGGTTATATCTCAAATGATTACAACCACATGGGTGCTTATACATTTCACTTCATCTAAAAGCAAACTCAAATTAAAGTTTGAGAATATGAAACTTGACTTTAAAGTAGTGCTGAGTATTATATCAATAGGTATGTCTCCATTTACAATGCAGGTTGCAGCAAGTATTGTAACCGTCATTGCCAACAATGCATTAAAAGATACAGGTGGAGATATTGCCATTGGAGCGATGACCGTTATTAATGCCATTGCTATCTTTTTCTTAATGCCGATTTTTGGTATTAATCAAGGATCGCAGCCAATCATAGGTTTTAATTACGGAGCCAAGGCTTATGACCGTGTTAAGAAAGTTTTATTGCTTGCCATTATAGCTGGGACTACTTTGTCTACATTTGGATTTGCTTTAACACAGATTTGGACAGAGGGACTTATCGGTCTGTTTAATAACGATCCTCAACTAGTTATGGTGGCCTCAAAAGGTATGAAAATATTCTTATCCATGCTTCCGATTATTGGATTTCAAATAGTAAGTGCTAATTATTTTCAAGCAGTAGGTAAAGCGCCAAAGGCAATGTTTTTAAGTCTGCTGCGACAAGTGTTGGTGCTGATGCCTTTGTTGATTGTTTTGCCTAAGGTGATGGGACTTATGGGTGTATGGATAGCCGCACCGATTTCAGACTTTAGCTCAAGTGTTGTAACGGCAATATTCTTGTTTAATGAACTGCGTCACTTAGAAGATTCCCACATAGGCATGCAAAAAACAATATTAAGCGCTCAGGAAGAAATAATATTAAGCGCTCATGAAGAAAGCATATCAAGCAGACAGGAAGAAATAATATTAAGCATACAGGAACAAAGCATATTAAGCACTCAGGAAGAAAGTTTATGAGTTTGCAGAAGTAGCGGGTGTAGAAACTAAATATTCATTAATATAAGCCTTGAACAATCCAACGATATGAAGACATTAGTTTCTTCTCTCAGCTGGTTGGCCAAGGCTTTTTTTATTGCTAAAGTAGTGATGTGATTCATTATGTCTACTTGTAATCTGGCTTAATTTACTTGAGCAATAGCTTGTCGCTTTCTCATTTCAAAACGTGCAATAAATATTGCAGCAATGATACCTACGAATAACATAATAAACGAAGTATTGAAGAAAATCTGTGAAGTGCCATAACGTTCCATAATCTTGCCATTAATACTTGTTCCGACAGCACCACCTACAAACATGTTAAATGAAGCCAAGGACATTGCTGTACCTCTCATCTTTGGCAATTTTTCTTGTGCAGTGGATATAAGTGTGGATTGAAGGAATATAAAAGCTACACCAAAACCAAATAATGCAAGCCCTAGAATCCATACAGTTGTGACGGAAGAAAGGGTATATAATGAAATTCCACCTAAGATACCTGCAAAGACTAGAAAACCATTCTTAAGTTTTTGACGCAGTTTAGGTGCAATACGACCACCCGCTACTGTGCCAATGCCAAACAAAGATAGAATTAAACCAACAATCATCAAGTTGTAGCCGGTAAGTTCTTGCAGTAGCTTGCCAGAGTAGGTGAAACTGCCAAATACACTGAACCCGACAAAGAAAATAGTGATAACCAGTCTCATAAAACGAGGGTTCGAAAGTGGTTCTTTATAAGCTTTGATAAAGTTAAGGTGCTCAACAACAGCTGAATCTCGTTTAAGTGTTTTAAACATTATAAAAGCAAGTATTAACTCACCTATTCCGTAAATTAAGTATACTAATCGCCAAGAGTCAAGATAAGCCAGGGCGCCACCCATTGCTGTTGCAGTCGCTCCACCAAGGAACATAAGACCCATAACTTTTCCCAAGGCTTTGTGGCGATTTTCGTTATCGAAACTCTGACCTACAAGTGCCATCGTTACAGGAAATATTCCGGCAGCAAATGCGCCATTCATAGCTCTAAAGAAGATGAGTGAAGGCAAATCAAAGGCAAGTGAACCTAACATGCTGAATATTGCGGTTCCAACGGCAGCAATATTGATGATTCTAACTTTACCAAAACGATCGGAAAGTGGTCCGAATAGCAAGGTGAAAAGTCCGAAAGACAACATGTAAGCAGTTACTGAGATTGCAGCTGTTGAAACAGTTAAGTCTAAGTCTTTGGCTATGTTAATGATCAATGGTGCGGCTGCGTAATTATCTCCGTTAGCGAGAAATGCCATCATGCCTAGAATGAGTATAAGTTTGTTCTTGTAGTTTTTATTGTCCATAAGCTCTCCTTTAGATAAACCAATATGCAAATGCATTAAATAAAAATCCGATAATTAATATTCCTGTTGTAACGATTCCTGCAAAGATAAAAAGCAATCGTGTTTTAACCACTTTTTTGAGCATAATCATTGAAGGTAAGGAAAGGGCGGTGACAGCCATCATAAACGCCAAGGCAGTACCGATTCCGACACCTTTAAGCACTAATGCTTCAGCAATAGGCAGTGTTCCGAAGATATCTGCATACATTGGGATGCCGACGAGCGTAGCAAGCGGTACAGAGTACCATTTGTCTTGGCCAAGAACCGCGCTAATAATAGATTCAGGAATCCAGTTATGTATAGCAGCACCAATACCGACACCAATAAGAATATAAAGCCAGACCTTTTTGATGATATCGAGGACTTGGTCTTTAGAGAATACGAGACGATCAATAGTCGTTAAAGACTCTTGTTCCCTTTCCATAACCTTGTTCTTGTATACAAAAGGTTCAACATATTTCTCCAGCTTCAACATACTGATAATCGAACCGCCAATGACTGCAAGTATTAGTCCTACTAGAACATAAGCGAGGGCTATTTTCCAATTAAAAATACTTGCAAGGAGTAGTACGGAGGCAAGATCGACAAGCGGTGAGGATATCAGAAAAGAAAAGGTGACACCAATCGGTAGCCCTGCACTAGTGAATCCAATGAAGAGAGGAATGGAGGAACACGAGCAAAACGGTGTAATTGTTCCAAGTAATGCACCTAGAATATTAGCTGTTATTCCATTAAACCGCCCAAGAATTTTTCGGGTTCTTTCGGGTGGAAAGAAGCTTTGGATATAAGAGATAGTGAAGATTAATACAGACAGCAAGATGAATATTTTTACAACATCATATAGGAAGAAGTGAACACTTCCCCCTAATCTGCTATTCATATCAAGTCCAAATACATCTTCAACTAATCTTTGTACTGCATTTGATAACCATTCCATTTTCAGTAATTGATCATTAAGCCATTTGAATAGATTAACTATAAACATAAGAATAAATCCTTTCTATTATGAGATTTCTTTTATTGTTTCAAGAGCGCATTGATCGATATAATCAGCTTTAGTTGATAGTCTTTGTTGGTCTATCACTAGTTGAGGATAATCATTCATGTTTTCAAGAATATAGCGAAGTGTATGATTAAGTAATGTGTTAGTGTCTTTTATTGTGTAGAAAACATATTTCTCTTTACGTTTATCAAAAACTAAATCCAAATCTCTAAGTTTAGATAGTATTTTTGAAATCTTTGGTTGAGGTTCGTCAAGGATGCCGCAGATTTCGCAGACACAAAGTTCTTCTATACTTAGGAGGAGAATGACACGAAGTCTCGTTTCGTCTGATAGCAATTTGAATACGGGTGTTAAGTTCATTGTGACCGCCTTTCATGTGTCATATGCACATATGGGAATATGAGTATATTACTACGTACATAGACGTTTGTCAAGCCTTATGTTACATCTTAATGTATTTGGGTACATAAATTTAAATAGAAATCCGTTTATACATATTGACAATCGTTGATGTATGTTATAAAATTTAAATCGAAGAACATCGATATGAAAGATGGAACTGGTCGCTTGTGTCGCCATCGTTGTGTCCTTTGCTTTGTCTTTTGCTTTGTTCTTTTAATCCCTTAGCTGAGGCATATGGCAATATATCGGATAGTTCTCTGGTACTGCCACGTAGGACTTTGAATCACGGGCCAAATTTTCTTACGAGGCCGAGACGCGTTTACTGCGTTTCGTGGCTCACTAGAAAATTGGTCTGGGATGAGCGGCCTACGTTGTAGTACCAGAGAATCTATCCTATGGCGACATTAGCCGAAGAGAACTACGTTGTAGTACCAGAGAATCTATCCTTATGGCGACATAAGCCGAACAGAGTTTACAATATACAAGAAAGAGGTGCAACAATGAACAATTACAAATACAACGCATCCGTATTCAAAGCATTTTGTGATGAAAGCAGACTATGTATTATAGAACAACTGCAACATAGTGAAATGTGCGCCTGTAACTTATTAGAAGAACTTCCGATTAGCCAGTCTACATTATCACATCATATGAAGATATTAATTGAAAGCGGTGTGGTTGAATCCAGAAAAGAAGGCAAGTGGGTATATTATGCCTTATCAGAGGTGGGCACTAAAAGGGCGATCGCGCTGCTTAATGGGATAACAGCACTGGATGAAGATTACATATCCAATGGTTCATGCTAATTAAAGGAGGAGTTACATTATGAGTAAACAAAAATTAGAAGGCATAAGTTTTTTTGAACGTTATTTAACATTATGGGTAGCGTTATGTATGGTTTTAGGAGTGTTGATCGGTAAATTCATTCCGAGTATACCGGAATTCCTCGGTAAATTTGAATATGCTAATGTATCTGCACCTATCGCAATATTAATTTGGTTGATGATCTATCCGATGATGATGAAAGTTGACTTTAAAAGTGTAAAGAATGTAGGGAAGAATCCTAAGGGTCTTTTTGTCACATGGATTACGAACTGGTTGATTAAGCCATTTACTATGTTTGGCATCGCTTATTTCTTTTTCTTTGTCGTGTTTAAAGCTTTTATTCCAACGGATTTGGCTAAAGATTATTTGGCGGGGGCAATATTACTTGGTGCGGCACCTTGTACAGCAATGGTATTTGTTTGGAGCCATCTGACAAAAGGAAATGCGGCCTATACAGTTGTTCAAGTTGCAACCAATGACTTGATTATATTAGTTGCCTTTACACCGATTGTTGCCTTTTTACTTGGTATCGGTGGCGTAAGTATTCCGTGGGATACCTTAATATTATCAGTTGTTCTCTTTGTAGTGATTCCCCTTGCGGGCGGTGTGTTTACGAGAAACAGGATGATTAAGAATAAGGGTGAAAAGTACTTCAATAAAACGTTTTTGCCGAAATTCAATAACATTACAATCATAGGTTTGCTAATGACCTTAGTGATCATTTTTTCTTTTCAAGGTCAAGTTATTCTTGAAAACCCACTGCATATTGTTCTCATTGCTATACCCTTGATTATCCAAACGGTACTGATATTTGGAATTGGTTATAGTGCAAGCAGAGCATTGAAACTACCTCATAATATAGCTGCTCCAGCCGGTTTGATTGGTGCATCCAATTTCTTTGAACTTGCGGTAGCGGTTGCAATAGCATTGTTTGGAACTGACAGTCCGGTGGCATTGGCAACGATTGTTGGTGTGCTTGTTGAGGTACCCATTATGTTGATGCTAGTTAAATTTGCAAATAGCACAACACACTGGTTTAAGGAAGCTTAACTATTTTATTCGCAAATGCAATATAGGCAATGTAAAGTGGTGCATTTTAAAATAATGGATGAGTTTAAAAAGGAGAGATGAACTATGAAGAATCAAAACAGTAAAGAAACAAATAAGGGAAAAGCAATGATGGTGGGTATTTTTATTTTGACAGCTTACTTTGTACTTGTGAGTGCAGTAACTACCAACGGAATAATCGTACTTATATTTGAAATATTGAGTGGAATATCAGTTATCGGAATTGCATGGATACTATACCCTTTATTCAAATCTTACGGGCGAAAGATTAGTCTTTTGTACTATTTGATGAAATGGATAGAGGGTGGAATAATGATTGTGGGAGGAATTATGTATCTTGGCGGTACTGAAACCCTATTAGAGATTAGAGATTTACTCTATGTAATACATGCATATATCTTTATCATTAGTGCTTTTTTGCTGTACTATTTATTTATTAAATCGGAATTGATTCCAAAATGGTTAGCAATATGGGGGCAAGTAGCTGTTGTATTGCTTCTGATAGGAAATATTCTTGAGCTAAGCAGTCAGGAAATACCAATTGTGATTATTGGCCTTTGTTTATCACAGATTATGCTTAACGAAGTTGTTCTGGCAGTCTATCTCATTGTAGCTGGTTTTTATAAAGGGAAAAATCAAACAAATGCTGATTAACGGGATGATTTTCGTATAACACAAGAAAGGCAACACAATCATCTATGTAGTTGATACATAGATGATTGTGTTGTCTTAGTAAAGTAATTAGCTTTCTTGTCTTAGTCATATTTGTGCCATATTTCCAGCCTATAATAAGTTATTATATAACTTGGTTTTGATGGTCACAGGTGTAATAGATGATCAATGCCAATTTATCAAAATTTGCGAGGTGAAATAATGAAAAATAAATGGTATGTTGGTGCGTTAATTCTTGGAATAGCAATTATTTTTATCGGATACTATGGATTGAATAAGGATAGTACCCGAATTAATCAGGGGAAAAATGTCGCAGTTAATTCCACGGAGATGGATTTACGAGAGTTACCTATTCCCGCATTATTAGAGGATATGAATCCAAAGGTTGGGATATCAGATTATTATCTAAGTGTTCAAACAGGTACGACGAATTTTATAGAGGACAAGTTAACAGCTACTATGGGCTACAATGGAAGCTACTTGGGTCCTGTGCTCAAACTGACCAGAGGTGAAGAAGTGAATATGCATATTACCAATGAATTGAACGATACAACATCTGTTCATTGGCATGGATTGGAAGTGAATGGTACAGAAGATGGTGGTCCGCATCAAGTTGTTGGGATTGATACCACTTGGGAACCAACTTTTACAATCGACCAACCGGCTGCAACATTATGGTTTCATCCACATGTAATAGGAACTACAGCTACCCAAGTTTACCTTGGATTAGCTGGGTTAATTCTTATTGAAGATGAGAACTCAAAGTCACTTAATCTACCTGATGAGTACGGTGTTAATGATATTCCGCTCATCATTCAAGATAGAAGTTTTGATGCGGATGGATTCTTTATATACAATGATAATATGATGAATGGCGTCGTTGGAGATGTTATCATCGTGAATGGTGCGATTACGCCTTACCTAGATGTTCAACAAGTTAAAATGCGATTTAGAATTGTAAATGGAGCCAATGCTAGTAACTTTAACTTGAAACTAAACGATCATTCTGAGTTTTATCAAATAGCTTCAGATGGTGGTCTACTTGAGAAACCGGTACTAAGCGATAGCTTATTTATTTCGCCAGGCGAAAGAGCTGAGATTATTATTGACTTTTCTAAGTTCAATGAAGGTGAAAAAATCGAATTAAAGAGTGGGAATAAGCAAGTTATGACATTTAGAATCGGTGGTGAATCTAATGACTTAACAACTATTCCTGAGACTTTAGCTAAGATTGAACCGATAGATGAGAGCGTTGCAACGGGAATGAAAACCATTGAATTGGACGGCGCAGGTCATATGGTGAGCTTAAACGGTCGAAAATTCGACATGAATCGTATAGATGACAATGTTGTTCTTGGAGAGGTTGAGATATGGGAAATAACCGCTAATGGTACTATGATGGGTAAAATGGGGCATCCTTTTCACATACATGGTACGCAGTTTCAAATACTCAGTCGTAATGGTAAAGAACCAGGAGCAAATGAACAAGGATGGAAAGATACCGTGTACATTCAAGCGGATGAAACAGTCAGGATTATTGTGAAATTTAAGAATGAAGGTGTATTTATGTATCATTGTCATATTCTTGAACATGAAGAGGCTGGAATGATGGGGCAATTAGAGGTTAAGGAGTGAATTAATAATACTGCCTTGAAAGGTATCGCATTATTTTTGCTCCATACCCAATAGTTAGGCTTTTTGGTATCTTAAAGAGCAAAAGTGTTTCAGAAAATTATTGACAATGAGTTGGCTGGCTGATATACTTTGCACATAATTGAATACAGCTTCAGGGCAGGGTGAGATTCCCGACCGGCGGTAAAGTCCGCGAGCCATTTTGGCTGACTTGGTGTAATTCCAAGACCGACAGTAAAGTCTGGATGGAAGAAGTAGAATGAAATATATGGAATGTTCATATATTTGTTTGACAGTAATAAACTCTGAAGGCAATTTTTCAGAGTTTTTTTTAATGTGACGAAGTTTTTTCGTTGGTAAAAACGTGGCGAACCATTCTTCTTGTATTGAATCATGATTCTACAAAGTGCCAAAGGGAAATAAAGGTGGTAAGAATGAAAGTTGAATTTATGAAACGTGCTATTGAATTAGCCCGAAAAGGTACAGGACATACAAATCCTAATCCATTGGTAGGTGCAGTTATCGTTAAGGATAATAAAATAATTGGAGAAGGTTATCATAAGGTTTATGGTGGTCCTCATGCGGAAGTGAATGCATTTGCAAATGCTTCTGAAGATGTTGTTGGGGCAACTATTTATGTCACGTTAGAGCCGTGTTCACATTTTGGAAAAACACCTCCTTGCGCTGATTTGATTATAAGAAAAGGGATTGTAAAAGTGGTTATTGGCATGGAAGATCCCAATGATTTGGTTGCGGGAAAAGGAATTTCTTTATTAAAGGAAAAGGGTATAGAAGTTGAAGTCGGTGTCCTAGAAGATGATATTAGGAAACAGAACGAGATATTTATTAAATACATTACCACAAAAAGACCTTTTTGTATTTCTAAAACAGGTATGACACTTGATGGTAAAACGGCCACAGTTACAGGTCAATCCAAGTGGATAACAAGTGCATTAGCACGAGAATATGTTCATACTATTCGACATCAAGTGGCAGGTATTATGGTTGGTATCGGAACAGTATTGGCAGATGATCCATCACTTACAACAAGGTTGCAGGATGGAAACGGTGCGGATCCGATTCGAATCATAGTTGATTCAAGTGGTCGTATACCTCTTGAAGCAAAAGTATTAACAGTTGAATCGACATCGAGAACTATTGTAGCTACAACAAAAAACATGAGTACGGAAAAAAGAGAAGCATTAGAAAGAACGGGAGTGACGGTGCTCGTGATGCCGTCAAAAGACGACCAAGTTGATTTGAAGGCTTTGATGTCAGAACTTGGCGGTTTAGGTATTGACAGTATTCTGCTGGAAGGTGGGTCAACGCTAAACTTTAGTGCACTTAAAGAGGGTCTGGTAGATAAGATGGTGACCATTATAGCACCAAAGATATTTGGTGGTGAGATGGCAAAAACTCCGGTAGGCGGGCGAGGGATTTTGAACATAGCAGATGCGTTTTTGCTTGAAGAAATGTCGGTTTCGTTATTGGGCGAAGACATATTAATCGAAGGTTACATTAAGAAAGAAGGTGTGTAGTTGTTTACAGGGTTGATTGAAGATATAGGAACAGTTGATAAACTTATTAAAGGACAGAAGTCGGCTCAGATCTTTATAAACGCGAATAAAGTGATGGATGATTTAAAGATCGGTGACAGTATTAATACCAACGGTGTATGTTTGACAGTCGTTAAATTTAGCCGGAATCAATTTGCTGTAGACGTTATGCCTGAAACAATGAACAAGAGTAATCTAAGTGAATTAGTCAGTGGCGAGCGGCTTAATCTTGAAAGAGCGTTAAGGGTTGGCGACCGTTTCGGGGGTCATATGGTTTCCGGACATGTGGATGGTACTGGAATTATCCAAAGTTTCGCAGAAGAAGATAACGCTACATGGGTGACAATCGAGGCTGGTCCTGAGATTCTGAAGTATATCATTTCAAAAGGCTCAGTCGCTCTTGATGGCATTAGCCTGACAGTAGCACATGTGGATACAAAATCATTTAAAGTTTCCATGATTCCGTTGACAAAAAAGACAACAACGTTATTAGATAAGTCGGTTGGATCAGCAATAAATATTGAGTGTGATATGGTTGGAAAATACATAGAACGATTAACTTCGTTTAAAGATATTAGCGCTACAGAAAGTGCCATAGATATGGCGTTTTTAAAAAATAATGGATTTGCATAAAGGTGGTAATAAAATGAGTGAATTTAACACAATAGAAGAAGCAATTGAAGACATCAAAGCAGGTAGAATGATAGTAGTTGTTGATGATGAAGACCGCGAGAATGAAGGGGACTTGCTAATGGCTGCTGACATGGTTACTGATGAAGCGATTAACTTTATGGCAACATATGGTCGTGGTCTAATCTGTACCCCAATGTTAAAAGAACGATTAGAAGCACTTGAGATCAATACAATGGTAACGAATAACACGGATCCAAAAGGAACAGCATTTACTGTTTCAGTGGACTCAATTGAAGCAGTAACGGGTATATCCGCTCATGAAAGAGCAATGACCATCCAAAAATTAGTTGATCCAAATGCTACGGCTGCAGACTTTACCAGACCTGGTCATATTTTTCCACTTGTTGCTAATGAAGCGGGAGTTCTTGGAAGAACAGGACATACTGAAGCTGCTGTAGATTTACCTAAGTTGGCAGGGCTAAGTGGCGCAGGTGTTATATGTGAGATCATGAATGATGACGGTACAATGGCTAGAGTGCCACAGTTGTTGGAGTATGTTGATAAATATAATCTCAAAATCATTACCATCGCTGATTTGATAAGCTACAGGTTGAAAATCGAAAGTCTTGTAGAACGTGTGACAGAAGCAAAGTTACCAACTATATATGGTGATTTTACGATGATTGGCTATGAGAACAAAATAAATGGTGAGCATCATATAGCTCTAGTCAAGGGTGATATTACAGGTGATGAACCAGTTCTTGTTCGTGTTCATTCAGAATGCTTAACCGGAGATGCCTTGGGATCTCTCAGGTGTGATTGCGGAGAACAGTTAGCTGAAGCAATGAGGAAAATTGAAGAAGAAGGAAGAGGCATCATTGTATACATGCGTCAAGAAGGAAGAGGCATCGGTTTGATCAACAAGATTAAAGCCTATGCACTTCAAGATAAGGGCATGGATACGGTTGAAGCGAACATTGCTTTGGGATTTCCTGAGGATATGCGTGATTACGGTATAGGTGCTCAGATATTACATGATCTTGGTGCAACAAAGATTTATTCAATGACTAATAATCCTAAGAAGCTTTCAGGTATCCGTGGTTACGGCATTGATGTGGTTAAGAGAATTCCAATACAAATGAATCACAATGAAAGTAACGAGTATTATCTAAAAACAAAAAAAGCAAAAATGGGACACATGCTTAATTTCAAGGAGGAAGAATAAAATGAGAACATACGAAGGTCAATTGGTATCAAATAATCAAAAATATGCAATAGTTGTAGGAAGATTTAATGAATTTATCGGAAGTAAATTATTAGCAGGTGCTATAGATACACTAAAACGTCATGGCGTTGATGAAGAACTTATTGATATTGCTTGGGTACCAGGTGCATTTGAAATTCCGTTAGTAGCAAAAAAACTAGCAAAAACTTCAAGATATGATGCGATTATTTGTTTAGGTGCAGTCATTAGAGGTGCAACACCACACTTTGATTATGTATCAGGAGAAGTGACAAAAGGCATTGCAAGTGTATCTCTTGAAGAGGAATTACCGATTGTATTCGGTGTTTTGACAACGGATTCAATTGAGCAAGCAATAGAAAGAGCTGGAACAAAAGCCGGCAATAAAGGCGTTGATGCAGCAATGACTGCAATTGAAATGGTTAATCTTCTTAAAGAAATATAAGGTAAATGAAGCATGTATGAAAATATTAAAACTATTTATTTTGACTATGATGGCACCATACATAATAGCATAAAAGTTTATGCCCCGGCATTCAGAAAAGCCTACAAGTTTTTAATGAATAAGGGAGCAGCTCCCGTTCGGAAGTGGGAAGACGAAGAAATATCCTATTGGTTAGGGTTTAGCAGTCAAGCCATGTGGGAGGCATTTATGCCAAATCTTGACATCAAACTACGTCAGATAGCTAGTAGCATTATAGGTAAAGAAATGGGCGCACTCATAAAGGATGGTAAATCTATCCTGTATGAAGGCGCCATTGAGACGTTGACATATTTAAAAGCCAAAGGTTATCGGCTGGTTTTTATCAGCAATTGCAGCATAGCATATAGGGACGCAGCAAGAGATACTTATAAGCTTATGGATTTTTTTGATGAAATGATTTGTTCAGAGGAATATGACTATCAACCTAAACATGAAATATTAAGATTGATCAAAGAAAGTTACCCAGTCGATGGCCTGATGATAGGTGATCGCATGCAAGACATAGAAGCTGGCATCATGAACAATATGTTGACTATAGGGTGTTTATATGGATTTCCTTGTGAAGGTGAGCTGGACATGGCTGATCGAGTGATTGATGATGTAACTGAATTGAGGGAGCTTTTGTAGACCTTGGCTTTTGGTGCAACCTCACTTGAAGCTTTGAAGATGGAACTGGTCGCTTGTGTCGCCATCGGGATAGATTTAATGCGCCGTCACTTGAAGCTTAAAGAACGAACTGGTCGCTCATGTCGCCATCGGGATAGCGATACAAGAACCTATCTCAAGCAGCCGCTCATCCCAGGTTGATTTCCTAGTGGGCTACTGAGCGCAGCAAACGCACTCAGACCCCGTAAGGAAATCTAACCAGTGATTCAAAGTCTCATGAGATAGGTCTTGTATCCTATCCTGGATAAGCGGCATAAACTCTGGGATGAGCGGCCTACGTTGTAGTACCAGAGAATCTATCTTATGGCGACATAAGCCGAAGAGAGCTACGTTGTAGTACCAGAGAATCTATCCTTATGGCGATAAAAGCCGAAGAGAGCTACGTTGTAGTACCAGAGAATCTATCCTTATGGCGATAAAAGCCGAACGTGTTCGTAGCTCACCAGAAAATTAAGTGGAATAGATTAAAATAAAGCAATTATGTATTGACATTTCAAACAAATGGGTGTATATTTGAACCTACAAGTGAACAGTTGCTCATATGTTCACTTGTAGGACTTACACTAACAGTGATTTACTAAATCGGAGGAAAGATGATAGATAAATGTTGTATTAACCAGGAAAATGTGAATATTGTTCTTGAAAATCTTCCTAGCGAAGATGATATTGTTGATATCTCTGAGATTTTCAAACTTTTAGGGGATCCATCAAGAATGAGAATAGTATCAGCGCTTAGAATAAAAGAGTTATGTGTTGGCGATTTGTCAGCCCTTATGGAGATATCTCAATCAGGCGTATCGCATCAATTACGTCTGCTTAAAAAGAATCGAATCGTAAAAACAAGACGTGATGGAAAACTAATCTATTATATGTTAAATGATCAGCATATAGGGAATATTATTGATATTTCTTTAAATCATATTCATGAAGAAATATAGGAGGTAATAACATGGCTGATATGGCTAATAATTCAAATAAACAAACATATTATCTGAACGGACTTACATGTGCTAATTGCGCAGGTAAAATCGAAGATGAATTGAAAAAAGATGAAAAGCTAAGAAGCGTAAGTTTTAGCTTTGCAACTAAAAAGCTAGTATTTTATAGTGATTTTCTTGAAGGTGATGTCAAATCCCATATTCAAAAAAAAGTGGATAACATAGAAGACGGTATCATTGTGTCGAAATCAGATAATCCGAGTATATCATTAAATGAAGATTCCTGTGCTCTGATAGAGCAAGTGGCAGAACCTAGTCGTAACAAGACGACTACGAACGTTCTAAGTTTCATGAATAAATATATGAAAGAAATGATCGGGGCAGTCGTTCTATTTGTGTTGATATTTAGTGGTGATACATCCTCGCTAGCAATTGGTGCTTATATAATTGCTTACATATTAATCGGTGGAGATATCGCAACAAGGGCTATTAAGAATTTGCTGAAAGGTCACCTTTTTGATGAGAATTTCCTTATGACGTTAGCGACCGTCGGTGCTTTTGCTCTCGGTGAATATACAGAAGCTGTTGCAGTAATGCTTTTCTACAAAGTGGGAGAAGGCTTTCAAAATTATGCAGTTGATAATAGTCGTCGAAACATTAAAGCGTTGCTTGATATTAAAGCAGAGTATGCAAATCGGATTGTTGGAGCTACCAGTGATAGGGTTGATCCATCCGTATTGGAAGTTAATGATTACATACTGATTAAAGCAGGAGAAAAGGTCCCGGTTGATTGTACAGTGACAGAGGGGACTTCAAATGTTAATACGTCAGCATTAACCGGAGAGAGTATGCCAAGGAATGTGAAGGTCAACATGTCTTTGTTAAGTGGTTCGATTAATATTGATGCTTCCATAAAAGCGAAGGTTGTTAGTACATTTGAAAATTCGACAGTAGCTAAAATTCTAGATATGGTAGAAAATGCTACAGGCAAAAAAGCTAAAACCGAACAGTTTATCACTAAATTTGCTAAGATATATACGCCTATTGTAGTTGCATCTGCAACAACACTTGCTTTTGTTCCACCGCTTCTTGGCTTTGGAGGATTTAGAGAGTGGATATCGAGAGCATTGATATTCTTGGTCATTAGTTGTCCATGTGCATTGGTGCTTAGTGTTCCACTTGGTTTTTTTGGTGGCTTAGGTGCAGCAAGTCGTAAAGGTATTCTTGTTAAAGGCGGTAATTATCTTGAAGCGTTAAATGATATTGATACTTATGTTTTTGATAAGACAGGAACACTGACTAAAGGGAAGTTTGCAGTTCAATCGTTTACAAATGATGAAACACTGCGACTAGCTTCTTACCTTGAAATCCACTCGACACATCCGATTGCTAAATCAATTTTGGAATACAATAGAACTGAAGTTTCAATAGATACGGCGAAAGAAGTAAGAGAGATACCAGGTGAAGGACTTGTTGGTATGTATGATGGGAAGGCTTTGTATGTAGGTAATCACCGTTTAATGGAAAGATATCATATTGAAATGGAAGCAACCGGGTTTGTTGGATCCGTTGTATATGTTGCATATCATAATCAATATATAGGAAATATTGAGATTTCGGATGAAATCAAAGAGTCGTCATATGAGCTAGTTAAGAAGCTGAAAGAAGTTGGAGCCAAATCTATAATCATGTTAACAGGCGATCAAAAAGAAATTGCTGACTATGTTGCCAATAAGTTGGGAATCGATACTGTATACAGCGAACTGCTTCCTCAAGACAAATTGGCTCATGTCGAAGCGCTCATTAATAATAATCAAAAAGTATTGTTTGTCGGAGATGGAATTAACGATGCACCTGTTCTTGCTAGGGCGAATATAGGTGTTGCTATGGGTGGTGTCGGATCAGATGCTGCTATTGAAGCTGCCGATATTATTCTTATGACCGATGAACCGGATAAACTAATAGAAGCAAACAAAATTGCGAAAGGGACAAGAAAAATCGTTTTGCAAAATATAGTATTCGCGTTAGGTGTTAAGTTATTCTTTTTAACGTTGGGTGCTTTTGGAATAGCAACAATGTACGAAGCAATATTTGCAGATGTAGGTGTAGCTGTTATTGCAGTTATTAATTCAATGAGAACAATGCGTATTTGAAATAAGTGGTACTGTAACACTATTGAAGGTATAACAATGATATAATCTTCATAGGATGACAAAATAAAAGAATTTATAAAGAAAGGATTCCGATGAAGAATTTATTATATAATGCCTTAAAAATAGCATTAAGTGTTGTTGTTTCGATTTTTATAGCAGAACTTGTTGGTTTATCATACGCAACAACGGCAGGTGTTATTGCGATGTTAGGAATTCTAGATAATCGTAAACAGACAATTATTGTAGGACTCAAACGAATATTAACTGCCACTATTGCAATTATCATAGTAACCATACTCTTTGAATTAGGCGGACACAACTTAATCACTGTTGGTATCTTTATGTTAGTGTTTGTTCCATTAGTCACATTGCTAAAAAGCAGTGAAGGACTGGCAATAAGCACAGTGCTGATCATGCACATATATACCATTAAAAATATAAGCTTTTCAATTGCCGTTAATGAAATGGGATTACTTATAATAGGTATTCTTGTTGCATGGACTCTTAATATTCATATGCCTAAGATAGAAGATGGAATTAAAGATCTACAAAATCAAACAGAAAAGCAAATAAAACTGATCTTATCAAAGATGGCTCTTCAATTAAATAATCAATGTTCACTTGAGGAACCACAAAACCTGTTAGTTACACTCGATGAACTGATAACTCAAGGGTTAAACTCTGCAATAAGATATAATAATAATTATATCCTCAAAGAAAATTGCTACTATATATATTATTTTCAAATGAGACGTGAACAATTTCAGGTTCTAGTTCATATGGAAAACCATTTTAATACAATTTTCATCAATGAAGATAAAGCCATGCCTCTCATTACGTATACTAAAAAATTAGAGAGTGAATTCGGTGAAGGGAACAATGGCGAAAAGCTATTAAATGAAGCTAAAGAGCTGTTAAATTTTTATAGAAATGCACCGTTGCCAACATCAAGAGAAGAATTTGAAAATCGTTCAACGTTGTTTCAATATTTTAATGACCTGATTTATTTTGTTGAGATAAAAGCCAGATTTATGAAATTATGGAAATAGCTTTAGTAATTATGAGCTATGAAGTTTTACTATCGCAAAAATATGGCGTGGACACTTTTCTTGTGCTATACTCTCAATGGGGACTGGAGTAATTTCACCAGTGGATTAAACTGAATACTAGGGAAAAACAGGACTTTGTCTTGTTTTTTGTTGTGTACAGATTTAGTGTTAATATTAGGAAACAGAATTATTATGGGATAATTAAGTACTAAAAAATCAGAAGGAGAACACCTGTGAATATTGATCAGCTTAGAGAAGACAGCGCAAGGAAACAGAAAAAGGGGATACACTTTATTATTGGGTCAGTAATTATATGGGTTGCCGTATTTTTAATTCATAGTACAGCAATGGATATTGATAGTAAGAATCTATTCACATTCTGTGCTACAGCACCATTGATGCCGATAGCATATTTCATATCCAAAATATTGAAAATTGATTTTACACAAAAGGATAATCCGTTAACTAGTTTAGGGCTATTGTTTTCAGCGAATCAAATGCTTTACCTACTGATTGCGATGTGGGTAATGAATCAGCAACCAGAGAAATTAGTCATGGTGTTAGCAATGATATTTGGAGCGCATTTGTTGCCATATAGTTGGTTGTATAAATCAATTACATATAGAGTCTTGTCGGTTGTAATAACGATAGGCTGTCTAATAGTAGGAATACTATTTGAACCAAAGATAGTTGCATTGGTGATGGTAATCACAGAAATTATATTTGTAATAGCCTTAGTAATTGAGTTGCGAGTTTTTGCGGGAAATGAAGAAGAGGTAGAGGCATAGGTAGCTTCTGTAATGGACTATAAAGACACGCAGCAAGGATTTATTCAAAGCTAAAGGAAAAGAATTCCAAATAAATGGAGGTTAAGAGTATGAAAGATTTTGCACAGGTTACAGTAAAGATATTTTCATTGTATTTTATGATTAAGTTCATTGGATCATTAGGTAGTATGGTAACATATGTCTCAGCCTTAATGAATAGTAAAGCAGGCATGCGCGGGCAGGATGTTTATGGATTAGTTATCGCATTAATTGCTAGTGCGTTGTTATTTATCTTATTATGGATTTTTAGTGAGCGAATTGCTTCCTTAATCACAGGGAAAAATGAAGAGGATAGTCATGTAAGAATTGATATTGATTATATGCAAGCACTTAAGATTGGCTTAAAAATAACAGGCGTCATATTGATTATTCTTTCTTTAGAGCAAGCTTTTTATGGAGTAATCGGTATAATTGGCGTTAACATGGATCAACTTGATATAAAAGGAAAATTAGTGATGTTGATACAAGTGTTGTTTCCTTTCATAAAGATAATCATTGGAATAATGTTGATATCTAGTGATAAGCTGCATAAGATGATAGGAATAAAAGAAATATAGGCAGAGGTAAAAAAATGAAAGCAGAGATAATAAAGATGTTGGATAATACATTTGAAGTTGTATAAGGAAAATCATATCCATATTATGGTGACAAAGAATAATATTGGTTAATCTTTTCCCAAAAGTGTGCTATTGTATATAATGAAAAGCACTTTTTAAAAAGGAGAAGCATTTATGAAGACTAAAAATGGATTAGCAAGTTATACATCAGAAAAAGCTGCTACATCAGATATGATATATGAATTAGATGCACTTAGAAATAAAGACTTTGAGAAAATAATAAGGGGGATGGACAACGAGGTGGTAGCCAAGTTGCTCAGGGAAGGTGAAATTCATTTTTGCCGGAGAATATTTGCCTGTTTGAATGATGAGAGATTGATCAAAGTATTTAAACATCTTAAAGTTGATGATATTACAGATAATATAGGATATTTAAAGACAGTTAGACGTAAAAGCCTTCTGGATAAATTCAGCAGTCAATATGCAGCAACGATCATTCAATTATTAGGTTATGACGCTGAATCTGCTGGCGGAATAATGACAACTGAATATATCACGGTGCCGGTGGAATCAACTATATTCGACGTATATCAAAAAGTTCGCGATATAGGTCCTGTTACGGAAGTCATTGATGAAATATATGTTGTTGATCCAGCGAATGCACTTTTAGGAAAACTTAATATACGTGCCTTATTTATGTTCTCTAATACGGATGAGATTAAGTACATTATGGAAAAAGATGTGCTGCACGTCTCGCCTCATGATGACAGAGAAAACGTGGCCATATTTGCGGCAAATCATAATTTGTTATATGTGCCTGTTGTCGATAGGAACAATGTTATATTAGGGGTTATCACATCGGATGATATTCTTGATAATATGTATTTAGAACAAAATGAAGAGGTATTGAACCTGGGTGGTGTTATCAATAATGGTAGTTTAGACACTTCTTTAAAGAGTTCATTAATCAAAAGATTACCTTGGTTATTTGTGAATTTATTTAGCGTTTTTATTGCCGCGTTTGTCATAAGCATGTTTGATAATGAAATTGAAAGATTCGTTGGTTTGGCGATGGCGATGCCTGTCATCGCAGGCATGGGAGGCAATTCGGGTAACCAAGTGCTGGCAATAACAATCAGATCCATCGCCCTAGGACGTTCGAACCTTAAAGAACATTGGACAAGGTTGTTCGGGGAAATATTGATTGCAGTCATAAACGGGACACTGTTAGGCTTAATTGCTGCCGGTCTTTTTTATATTAAATACAATTCGATTAAGTTCTCAGTGGTTATATTGATATCGATGATATGTAATTTTATATTAGCTAATAGTATTGGGTTGTTATTTCCAATGATATTGAAAGGCCTGAAAATAGATCCTACGTCAGGCTCGAGTATATTGTTGACTGCTTTTACAGATTCAATGGGCTTTTTAATATTTTTAAGTCTGTCTAAATTGCTGTTAAATCTAGTATAGTCATCTTTATAATGATGTCTTATTCTTGCGATTTTCTCGTAGCCAAAGTTAAATTTAATTTCGGAAGACATCACCTCAATCATAAAATAGTTGAGGTGATAATCTACATCATTTGCTTCTATTACCCCATAGTTCCTTGTTTTGCATAAAAACATCAATATGCACCGGTAAAAATTGCAAAAAAAAGTGCTTACAAATGCTTGACAAGAATAAACGTAGGGTATATATTTAAAATGACAACGAGAGACAGAGGTGATGACATTGTTATCAATGAAAGACATAGCAAAATTAAGTGGCGTCTCATTAAAGACGGTTTCCAGAGTTCTTAATGATAGTCCGGAAGTTAAAGAAGAAACTCGTAATAAAGTACTCGAAATCGTTAAAAAACATGGATTTCAAAGAAATATTATTGCTAAAAGCTTAAAAGAAAAGAAATCCAAAACAATCATTGTATTTATTGACCGACATAGCGGTGAATACTGGGGTATATGGCATACGATGATTCTTACGGAGCTAATGAAGACAACAAAGAGCTCAGGATATAAAATCATCATATCACCTTCAAATTCCAATGAATATATGGAAGATGATACAGATGGCTTTGGATTTCTGACAAGTGGATTAGCCGATGGTGCAATCCTAATGGACAATACCCTAAATGATCAAAGGATAGAATATTTGGTTCAATATAACATACCTCATGTGGTGTTAGGAAATTGCAGTAATTATGCAAATAGCCATTGGGTCGACCTTAACAACTTTAATGCGGGGTATATGGGCGGTAATTATTTGATTAAAAAGGGTTATAAGTCTTTGGCATTCTTTTTGGGAGACGAAAGATTTATAGTTAGTCAAGAACGTGCAAGTGGATTCTGCAAAGCAATGGAAGAAGCTAACAATACCTCGTATGAAATTGTAAACGGCATAAGCACAACCGAAAAAGCGTACAATAAAGTGCTTGACCATATCAAGGAAGAGAAGAAGTTTGATGCTTATTTTGTATCAGGGGATGAAAGAGCATTAGGTGTATATAGAGCAGTTCAAGAAAAAGGATTAAAGATACCAACAGATGTTGCGATTCTTGGAATAGATGATATCCCTCATAGCAAATATCTATATCCAAGCCTTTCCACCATTAATCAACCAGTTCAAGAGTTTGCACATAAAATCATTGAAATGCTAATTGGTCTGATTGATGGCCGTGAAGACGAGTTGGAAACTGGCATTTTGTTACCTTATTCAATATTGGAAAGAGAGTCTACCTGATTCTTTTTGCTGAGGATGACAACGAAAGACATTGCATAGCTTAAAGAGACAATGTCAGATGGGAGAAGTTATGAACATAGGGTTATTACATTTTCGAGTCGGTGAAACAGATGGTGTATCACTTGAAATGGAAAAGTGGAAATTGATGTTAGAAGAGCTGGGACATAAAGTTTGGTACATAGCAGGTAGTGGTGATATTGAAGACGTAATCTATATTAAGGAACTCCATTATCAGAACCCAACCAATGATTTGCTTGTGAACCATATTTATAAAAGGCTGCCAGATCAATACTCAGAAGATGAGATTAGAAATATTCTTGATGCTTATACGCAGGACATATATAAGTCGTTAGTTGAAGTCATTCAAAAGTATGAGATTGATTTGTTGATACCGAATAATGTGTTATCCCTAGGATGGAATATTGCAGCAGGTAAAGCGACAAGTCAGGCAATTGAGGCAACAGGGATCAAAGCCATAGCTCATCATCATGATTTCCACTGGGAGAGAGAGCTTTACAGCAATCCAAGATACACATGGGTTACGGACATACTTGAAACTTACTTTCCGCCAGTATTTGATAAGTTACGTCATGTTGTGATTAACAACATTGCTCAAAAAGCACTTAAAGACAAAAAGAATCTTGAATCGCTGATTGTACCCAATGTGTTTGATTATGAACAGAATTGGATGGTTACAGATGACTATAACAAAACCATACGCTTAGACCTTGGACTTGACGAACAGGACATTATTATTCTTCAAGCAACTAGAATTGTTGCCAGAAAAGGTATTGAACTTACCATCAGAGCCATTAAGCATATGAGTGAACAACTCAAATCGATGGAAGATCAAGTCTTGTATAACGGTAACGTGATTACTAAAGACACCAAAATCAAACTTGTGTTTGTTGGTCTTAACGAAGATATACCTTATTACAACAAATTAAGTGAACTTGGAGACGAATTGGGAATTACCATGGTTTATCTAGGCGATCGATTCGATTTTGATAGAAAAGAAGTGAAGGGCAAAAAGATTTTTTCACTTTGGGATGCTTATTGCTTAGCAGATATTGTCTCCTATCCAAGTTTATTGGAGGGCTTTGGCAATCAATTGTTAGAAGCGGTCTATGCTAAAAAGCCAATGATGATCTATGAATATCCGGTATATGAAAGCTATCTAAAAGAATTTGGTCTTTCGTCAATATCTTATGGAAATCAACATAGTCTCGATGCAGTAGGGTTGGCAAATGTCCCAGAAGGTGTATTGGCAAAAGCAGCACAGGAGGCATTAGCATGTATTACAGACCCAGAGATCTATAAGGAAATGGTGGATAAGAATTACAAGATTTGTTTAAAGGAATTCTCGTACCAAACATTAAAAGAGTTACTAAGAAATCTTGTACACTAGTGTTATAAATAGTTGAACACTATTACTAAATTAAGTGTTTTAAATACCGTAAGGCATTAAAGCATTAATTAATATTTTAAAGGAGGATTTATTATGAAAGGTTTCATGAAGAGTTTACTAGCAATAATATTGGTTTTAAGCATGGTACTTGTTGGATGTGGTACGAAAGAAGAAGCGGTAGATGAAGAGACAACAACAACAGATGAAGAGACAACAACAACAACGGATGAAGAGACAACAACAGATGAAGAGACAGAAGCAACCGATGAAGAAGCGGTAATGGAACCTGTGGATATAAGCTTTCAGATTGCTTGGGATGTTGAATCAGGACGTGGCAAGAATATTGAGATTGCTGTTGATGCGTTTATGGCTGCAAACCCAAACATAACAGTAACTATGATTACCGGTGGCGATGAGCAACAAATCATCACAAGTTTGTTAAATGACGCAGCACCAGAGGTCATTCAATTAGGTGTAAAAAGTGTAAAAACAGTTGCAGCAGAAGGCTTGTTAAAAGACCTTAGCTCAATGGAAGCAGAATATAAGGAAATATTCTACCCAACTTTAGTTGATTTCTTTAAGACTGAAGGAAAATTATATGGAGCACCATGGATTGGCCATACAATTGAACTTGTTTATAACAAAGATTTGTTTGCAGCAGCAGGACTCGATCCCGAAAAAGCACCTGACACTTGGGACGAGCTCATGGCATTTAGTGCTCAAATAGAAGAAAAAACGGATGCAGTCGGATTAGGAATGGCTGGATTACAACACAATGACGCCATATGGATGAGTACACCAATTATATTATCATACGGTGGACAATGGGTTAAAGATGAAGGCGGCAAAGAAGTTGTAGCTATTAATACACCAGAAGGTATTAAAGGACTTCAAATATACCAAGATTTTGCACAAAAATATGAAGGTGCAGCTGAAAAGAACGGTGGAAATGTCATGGAAGATTTTAGAAACAGTAAAATCGCAATGGAATTCCAAGGACCTTGGGGTGTAACGGACATATGGAAAAACGGTAATCTATTTGCAGTTGGAACTGGCATTATGCCTGCAGGACCTAATGGTAGATTCGCGGATGGTGGACCTTATGGCTTATCAGTTCCAGTGGCAGTTGACGGGATGAGACTAGATGCAGCAATGAAACTAATCGGTTACCTTCAAACGGCAGATGCTCAAGAAATCATCATGCAAGGTGAATTTGATGAAGCTACAGATGCATTCTACCCATACCGTGTTCCGATGAGAACAGATATGGCAACTTCATCATTTTTCACTGACAATCCTGAGTTTTTAGTTTTTATTGAAGGCTTAGAGTTTATTATTGACTCATTCCCAACACCGGGATTTAACCAATTGGCAACTGAGGTTATTACAGTAGAACTCAACAAATTGGCATCGGGTGCTACAACACCTGAAGAAGCAGCACAAACCATCGAAGAAGAAGGTAACAGTCTACTTAGAAACTTTTATGGTGATTAATAAATAATTAACTGGTAGGGAGAAGGAGATAGTCATATGAAAGCGAATAGGAAATTGAGATTTAGATCAGCTCTGAGTGGGTATATTATCCTTCTCCCTGCATTGATTGTAATGGTTGCATTTAATTTTTATCCCATCATTTGGTCTTTTTTGGTTAGTTTTAAGACTGCCAGAGCCATTGATATCAAGAACTCGACATTGTTTCAGATTCCAGGAGTATTTGTTGGTTTAGATAACTATATAAAGGTACTTCAGAATGATTTGTTCTTTAAGTCGATTGTTAATACAGGGTACTTTGCTATCATGTTTATCCCTTTAACTCTGCTCTCTTCATTGTTATTGGCGATTTATGTGAATCAGAAATTCAAAGGTGTTAACTTTTTTAGAACAATCATATTTATTCCTTATATTATTTCAGTTATCAGCTCGAGTTTGGTGTTTATGACACTGTTCAATACAGAAGCGGGTTTTGTAAACGCATCACTTGAACTCGTTGGGATAAAAGGAATCAGTTGGCTTGGTAATGAAAAATTAGCAATGCCTGTCATTGCTCTGATGAGTATATGGCGTCGAGTGGGTTATTTTATGCTTTTATATCTTGCTGGATTGCAGAATATTTCAAAAAGCATGTATGAAGCAGCTGATATTGATGGTGCCAATGCTTTTGTTAAATTCAAGAGCATTACAGTACCATTACTATCAAAGATCACCGTGGTTATTATGGTCCTCTTACTAAGAGATGCGTTAACCATATTCCAAGAAGTTTTTGTTATGACCGGTGGTGGTCCTGGTAATTCAACGGTTACAGTGCCGTTTTTAATCTATCAAGAAGCGTTTAGCTATCTAAGATTCGGAACAGCGGCAGCGATGAGCTACATTTTATTCGTGCTGGCCTTTATTATCATAATTGTTCAGAATAAAATCATCAATAGAAAGGGGAATACAGAATGAATACAAAAGGTAAAATGATATTTAATTATGTTGTTATGATTGGATTGGTGACATTGTTTTTAATTCCTCTTTACTGGCTGGTTTCAGGTAGTTTTAAAAGCAATTTTGAATTCAATCTTGTACCTCCTACTTTGTTTCCAAAAAAATTGGAGTTTGGTAATTACAAAACAGCTTGGACTCAATTAGGATTTAACCAAGCCTTTAGGAATTCGGTGATTGTTACTATTTCAACAACAGTGCTGAATATGATTACAGGAACATTAGCAGGCTATATTTTGTCGAAGAAAAAGATTCCGGGCGGTAAGTTAATACTTGCAATGATGGTCAGTGTTTTGATCGTACCACCTGCAGTATTGTTGTTGCCTTTATACTTTATTATTGTAAAAATGGGAATGTATGACACACTATTGGCAATAATATTACCTTTTGCAGCCAATTCATTTACTATATATTTTATGAAACAATACATTGATGATATTCCGGATGATCTTGTTGAAGCGGCAAGAATTGATGGACTTAGTGAAATGGGGATGCTAACGAAGATAATAGTACCATTAACGACACCAGCTCTTGTTACAGTTGCCTTGATTAATTTTGTTGGAAACTGGAATGCGTTTACTATGCCACTTGTACTGCTTAGGTCGAATGAGAATTTCACCTTACCTCTTAAACAAGCAATGATGGCCAACGCTACAGATGTCAACGCTTGGACATTAATCCTGGCTGCAACGGTGCTATCAATCATACCGGTTCTAATCGTGTTTATCGGATCACAGAAGTACTTTGTAAAAGGAATAATGGAAGGTGCGGTGAAGGGTTAAATGCGGACTTATAAATGGCAAGATTATATAGATGAGGCATTAATCAAAGATGTCTATCCAGAGGATTATCAAAAACTGGGTGAAGGCTTACTTGAGCTCATATTACCCTATATATCATCTGAAAGAGATAAAAAGACACAGTATTCTGAAAAGGACAGCATCCTTATTACTTATGGGGATTCGATTTATAAAGAGGGTGAAAAACCTTTAGTAACCCTAAAGAACTTTGCCGAAATATATTTCAAAGATTGCCTTTCAGCCATTCATTTATTACCGATCTACCCATATACATCGGACGATGGGTTTTCAGTAAAGGATTATAAGAGCATTGATCCGAAGTTGGGAGATTGGGAAGACATAAAAGCAATTAGTCTTAATTTTGACCTGATGCTAGACGCAGTAATCAACCATATATCAAAAGAAAGTCAATGGTTTAAGAATTATCAGAATGGAGTAGAGCCATATACAGATTTCTTTTTTGAAAAAGAAGAAGGGTTTGATGTGAGCCAGGTCATACGACCTAGGGCACTGCCGCTTTTTCATACCTATGAAACCCATAAGGGACCTAAGTCGCTATGGACTACGTTTAGCGAAGATCAGCTTGATTTGAATTATAGTGCTTATACATTGATTATCGAACTTGCAAAAGTGTTGCTTAAATATGGTGACAATGGTGCTAAATACATACGGTTAGATGCCATTGGCTTTGCTTGGAAAACATCAGGTACAACATGTATGCATTTACCTCAAACCCACAAAGTCATTCAACTTTTCAGACAATTGTTTGACTGTTGTTTCGATGATGTTAAGTTAATCACTGAAACCAATGTACCCCATCAAGATAACATCAGTTATTTTGGAAACGGTTATAATGAAGCGCATATGGTTTACCAATTTCCTTTGCCACCATTGACTTTTTATACACTCATCACGGAAGATGCCACATACCTTCTTAACTGGCTTTCAGAGATTCAACCACCAAGCAAAGAAACAACGTTTTTCAACTTTCTGGCATCTCATGATGGCATAGGCATGCGCCCTATGGAAGGCGTACTGACAGAGGATGAAAAGCAATTAATGATTGATGCAACCCTTAATAATGGGGGCCGTATCAATTATAAGAATAACGCAGACGGCTCTCAATCAGCCTACGAATTAAACATTAATTATATGGATGCACTGAAGTCGGTCGACATGGATGAAACAACACATATAGCTAAATTTATAGCAGCTCAAGCCATACTCATTTCATTGCAAGGGGTGCCGGGCATCTATATTCATAGCCTTTTAGGGTCATGGAACTGGACTGAAGGGGTGGAGCTTTCAGGAATTAATCGTCGAATTAATCGGGAAAGACTTGATATGAACCAAGTGGTTGCAGAGCTTGAAGGCTCAGGGCGTCGGCATCAGGTGTACCAGAAGTATACACAACTGCTCAATCATCGTAAACAACATAAGGCATTTTCTCCTGAAGCGAACCAAGAAGTCATTCATGTGGCGCCTGAATTGTTCACCATCTTAAGGAAGAACAAAGAAACAATCCTTGTTATGATTAATATAGCCTCTAAGACGGTCACAACAACAAACTTAAAAGGTTATAAAGGTAGGAATATCATTACGGATGAAAGATTTGATGGTAATGAAAGTGTTACTGTTCAACCTTATGAAATCATGTGGATTATTCTTGACTAGGATTTAGATTATATAAAACGGATGAGGATATTCCGATTTTTGATGACAGTTTAAATCATTTCGCTACAAAAATTCTGACTGAAATGACGAAAGATGTTGCCCTTATTCCCGGCGGTGGAGCCGCAGGCGGGGTAGGAGCAGGGCTGATAGCTTTTTGTGATGCCAGACTTGAAAAAGGCATTGAAATCATATTGGACATGATCAAGGTAGATGACTATTTAAAAGGAGTTGACCTTGTTATTACTGGAGAAGGACAAATCGACGGGCAATCTGTTTATGGTAAAACGCCTGTTGGAATAGCGAATCATGCTGCTAAATACAACATTCCGACCATTGCAATAGCAGGTAGTCTTGGCGAGGGAATTGAAGAAATCTATAGGCACAATATCGACAGTGCTATGACAATCGTAAACGGACCGATGAGCTTGGCGGATGCCAAAGAACAAGTCATTGAATTAATGGAAACTGCGACAGAAAGAACGATACGTTTATTAAATGTAGGAATTAAAATGGAGTGTCAGATTTGACGCTCCATTTTTAATAGGAAACAGTTGTTTTAAGGCCTTATGTGAAGAATCTAATGCTATTAATAAAAATGAATCAAGCTTTTGGGTATTATATGCTATAATAGGTAGTAATGCATACTATATTATGCGAAATGGATATCTTTAGATTCCAAGATGACTTAAATATGATTTAGGAGACTGTAAATGAAATATAAAATTGTTGGAGACAGTAGTTGTGATTTATCAAAAGAAATGGAAAAGAAGTATAATATTGCGATTGCTCCATTATCATTTTCTATTGATGGGGAAGAATTCATTGATGATGAAAACTTGGACTTGGCAGCATATTTAAAGAAAATCAATGATAGTCCAAGTGTACCAAAAAGTTCTTGTCCTTCTATTCAGGACTACTTGGACCGCTTTGAAGGAGATCATGAATGGACTTTTGGAGTTACAATTTCATCTGAACTAAGCGGTAGTTATAACAGTGCAATGAATGCGCAAAAAATGTTTTTAGAGAAAAATGAAAATAAAAAGGTTCACATTTTTAATTCTAGAGGAGCTTCAAGCATGGAAGTGCTCATTGTAATTAAGATTATAGAGCTAGTTGAAGCAAACATGGAATTTGAGGAAATAGTTGATAAAGTGGAAGCTTTTATCAAAGAATCGAAAATCCTTTTTGTATTGGACAACATTGATACACTTGAGAAAAATGGTCGCTTAAGTTCAATGAAGGCAAAGATTGTAAGAGCGCTAAACCTAAAGCTTATTCTCACTACAACGGATGAAGGGGCTATTGATATGTTCGACAAATCACGAGGATTCAAAAAGACTCTTCGTAAAATGGTTAAGTCAGTAGGTTTAATAGGAAAAGAGCCAAAGGGTAGAATTTTTGCTATAGCACATTGCAACGCACCTGAAAGAGCACAATACGTTAAAGAATTAGTTACTGAAATGTATGACTACAAAGAAGTCATCATTCTAGAGACGCGTGGACTCAGTTCAACATATACAAACGTAGGTGGGATTATCACTGCTTTTTAGTTGATGACAGAGAGGTGGTTTGTTGTTTAATAATTTCAAAAAGAGGATGCAATAGTGCGTAATAAATTCGCCTTATTGTATCCTCTTATTTATGTCGTCATTATAACCTTATATGGTGCTATTGAATATGTGCTTAAGCAATGTGATATTAATAGTATAAATCTGATTGGAGACTATATAACTTTTGTTCCAACGACTAAATAAAAATCGTCTTTCACATCGTATTGTGTTATCACATCAAGTTGATTTCTTTTAAATAGAGCCATGACACTATCGGCTGAAATCCTTTTGTCTACGGGTGGACCATAATCGGATTGTATTTTTTTGAAATCCAAGAATGCTAATCTACCACCCATTTTCAGTTTCTCTATGGCATCGACTGTAAAGGCATCTAAATCATCTATTTCGTGAATAACAGTTGAAGTGAAAAAAACATCTAAGGAATCGTTGGTTACAATGGTATTAAAATCACCTAATGCAACTTCAATGTTACCTTCATCCTTAATTCGATTCGTGAGTTCATCTGTCATGATCTGGCTGATATCAATAGCTAGTACATGTTTAGCTAATTTGGCAAATGGAAAGGCGAAAAACCCTATGCCACAGCCTACGTCAGCAACCACCATATCCTTATTAAGCGACAATAAGTCACATACAAGTGCTGGCGGCATTGCTTCTTTTCGTTTTGGACTATCTAACTTTTTAAACTGAGTTGGATCAAATATATGAGACATAATCGCTCCTTTTTGTTCATTGAATTTGAGTATACAATAACTACTATTACTAAGCATAATATAAAAAGGTGAATGTGGCAAGAACTCTCGAAAAGATGGGCTACCCATTTGATGTCTATCTTAAACGGAATGAGTGAGCCTTGAATATAGGTTTAAGTAGATAAAGGGACGACAAGTATGAATGTTTTTGTGAAATCGGAAATTCAATTAAACAAAAAAACAATAAAAGTGTTGACAACTTATAAATGGGACTGTATAATAAGTATAGAAATTGAATATAGATTCACTAATGATTGGTGAATATTTTAAGGTCATGGATGCCTATTTATTTGTTACTGTTTATATGTAACAATTAATGGGCGTTTTTTATTTTTTTTTTGTTGATTACTTGATTGGAGGGTGCTATTGGCAGAAACAATATTAAAGATAGTCGATTTAGCAGGCCAGAGTTTGGATGGATTTGAAATATCAGGTATCAATTTTGAATTAAGTAAAGGTGAAATCCATGTTCTCGTCGGTGAAAATGATTCGGGACAAAAATCCTTCATCTCTGTGTTGGCCGGCAGTACAGAAGTTAAAGAAGGAGATATATATTATAAAGGTAAACAGTTAGCACCTGGTGAAATAAAAGTTAATGTGAACAGTGGAATTGCTTTTCTGTTCCAAAATAATACGTTACTTCGTTATTTATCTGTAGCAGAAAACCTTCAAATGGCTAAATACCCTAAAAGGAAAGTGACTAGTCTAATTAACTGGAAGAGGGTTAATAAAGAAGCGGGACAATTACTTAAAAAATTGAATATAGACATTGATCCGAAAGAAAAAGTTTCAAAATTAACTGAAGAGCAAGTACAATTAATTGAGATTGCAAAAGTATTTATGTTTGATCCGGAAATGGTTATACTTCATGAACCAACTGAAAATCTTAGTACTCAAAAAGTAACAAAACTTTTTCAAATCTTACGTGACTATAGAATTAATGGTGGTAGTGTTATCTATGTGACTAAGAATTGGGAAGAAGCGATAAAGATTGCTGACAATATATCTGTATTATCTAAAGGTAAAATAGTCGGACAGTTTACAGCAACCGAAGTGATAAGTAATCCTCGTAAGTTACTAAAATTATTAGACAGTTATAGCTACAAAGAAAACGATGTTGATGCAGACAAGAATGTGATTAATTACGAAAGTAAAGAAGTATTGGATAGTGTGTTTAGAGCCGCTGAGTTATTGACATCAGAATATGAACTTAAAGATGTGCTGTTATTCCTTGCACAAAGCGTAACTAAAGCGATGAATGCAGATGGAGCAAGGATAGACCTTCTTGACTACAGTACGCATAGTATCATTGATACCTATGCATATGATAGTGGAAAACCTCTAAATGTTAAGGTTAAGAAAGAATTTATCGTTCAGTTTTTAGAAAATGATTCTCTTTTTTATTCCAATCAAAATGATAAGGAGTTTGAATCTTATTTTGTGGATTCAGGAGAAGCAAATACAATCATTTGTATTCCACTTAATATTCGAAGTAGAGTTGCCGGAGTTATTCAGATATTGTATAAAAGTGTTTATGTACACTCAAAAGAAGAAGCAGGATATTTGGTTGCATTTGCTCGACAAGCGGCTTTATCAATTGAAGATACACGACTTATTGGACGGTCGGCGCTACTTCAGGAAAGTCACCATCGTATCAAGAATAATTTACAGGCAATCAGCAGTTTTATCACATTGCAAAAAAGATATTTAGATGAAGAACATAAAGACGAAGTTGATGATATCCTTGATAATATCATTTCAAGAATCAAAAGTATAGCTGCAGTTCATGACTTGCTTTCCAAAGATCAACTGGGAAGAAGTATTATTAATATTAAGGATTTGATACAAGAAGTCATTAATTTTATCAGTTTAGAATCCGATGTTCAGATTGACATTGATTTTGAAGATATGTTTATACCTTACAGTAAAGCAACATCCATTGCGCTACTGACGAATGAATTGGTTTGCAATTGTAATAAATATGCATTTAAGGGACCAATGAAAGAAACTAAACAGATTCACATTACCGGTTATCGGGATGATAAGAATGTATATATTACAATCAAGGATAATGGTATTGGTTTCCCTGAAGGATTTAGCATTAAGAGCATTAAAAGTCTTGGATTGACAATTGTAACTTCAATTACCAAGAATGAATTCGGTGGTACAATAGATTTTACTAATAATATTGGCGCTCAAGTTGATATTGTGATGGATGCAGGTAGAATATTTATCGGAAGATAAATGAAAGTTATGAAAGGGGTATTTTATGAAAGTTGTTATTGCTGAAGATGAATATATTTCATTAATGGGTTTAAAGGCTAACCTAGAAGATCTTGGGCATGAAGTCGTCGGTGAGGCAACTGATGGAGCCGAGGCTATACGCCAGGTCTTGGATAAGAAACCAGAGATTGTCATTATGGACATTAACATGCCAATTATAAACGGTATTGAGGCACTTGCCAAAATCAAAGAGCATTTATCACTCCCGAGTATCATTATAAGTGGATATCATGATGAAGAATTAATTAAGAAAGCCAACGAAGCTGGTGTGTACAGTTATTTGATTAAACCAGTATCTAAACAAGATATAAAAGTTGCTATTGAGACTAGTTGCAGTAGATTTAATGACTATACGGAAGTTACACAACGTTTGGAGAAATCTGAACAAAGGTATGCAGAAAGAAAGTATATTGAAAAAGCAAAAGGTATATTGATGGAGACACAAGGCTTACGCGAGGAAGCAGCTATGAAAAAGCTACAGAAGATGAGTCGAGAAAAAAATATTAAAATGGTTGTACTGGCTAAGAAAATAATTGAAGCCAATGAATTGTTTGAATAAAGAATTGTTTGATTAAAGACAAGTGATAAAAGTTAATGTTAGTTGAATGCTTATGAGTGGCATTCATCAAGAAGGTCATGAAAGCCTTATAGTAACCTAAAGATGGGAGTAATCTATCTATGGGAACTATAAGGCTTTTTATATTTCAGATTTTTTGTAAACTAATCAATCTGAATGGATATTCATTCCAGAATTCACTATAATAGAAGAAAGGAGAACCTGAGGCGGAATGATTATGGGGTATAGATTTATATGTTCTTATGACAGCAAAAATTAGTAGTAGCAAAATGAAATCATTATGAAATGAACTCGAAAACGGTCAATCAAAAAGGAGAGATAATCAATGAAATTGAATAAACTTAAAACTATAGTAGCTATGATACTTGTATTAACCTTAATATTTGTTGGGTGCACAACAGAAAAGGCGGATTCAACTGCTTCAGCAGAAGGAAGCGAGGCAGCAACAACAGAAGATGCTGATTCGGGTTCCGGATTAATAATCGGAATGTCATTCCAAGATATGGACAATCCATACTTTGTAACCATGAATGAGGCATTTGAAGAAGCATGTGCTTCAATAGGAGCAGAAGCTATTGCAACTGACGCAAGTCATGATGTTAATAAGCAAATTAGTGATATTGAAGATATGATTCAAAAAGGTATTGATATCCTGTTGATTAATCCAACAGATACAGTTGGTGCTGAAGCGGCTGTTATCCAAGCAAAAGAAGCAGGCGTTGTCGTAGTAGCAATTGATGCACAAGCGAATGGTCCGCTTGATTCGTTTGCAGGATCTAAAAACTATGATGCTGGTTTCTTGGCAGGACAACAAATGGCAGAAGATATAGGTGGAGAAGGTAATGTTGCTATTCTTAACGGTATACCAGTAGTACCAATTCTTGAAAGAGTAGAAGGTTTTGAAGCTGCCATTGCAGAGTTCCCTGGCATTGTAGTGGTTGCAAATCAAAATGGGCAACAAGAAAGAGATATTGCAATGACAGTAACAGAAAACATGATGCAAGCAAACCCAGACTTAGTTGCGATTTTTAGTGTTAATGATGGTGGCGCGCTAGGTGTATTAGCTGCTATTGAAAGTGCTCAAAAAGATATCGGACTCTATAGTGTAGATGGTCACCCGGAAGCAATTGAAGCAATACTTAATGGAGATATCTTCAAATGTACAGTTGCTCAGTATCCTCGTGATCAAGTTAGAATTGGTTTAGGAATTGCACTCGCTAGTTATTGGGGAGCCAATGTGCCAAAATCTATGCCTGTTGAAGTAAAAAAATTGACTAAAGAAAACGCAGAAGGATTTAGCTGGTAGTAAGAATCTGATTAATATAACATAAAAGCATGTACCATGAAATCCGTGGTACATGCAATATATGAAATGGATAACATGATAATAGATGCAAATTAAGGGGGTGTCTTCTTGGAGAAAATATTTGAAATACAAAACATTACCAAGAAATTTCCTGGAGTTATAGCACTTAGTGATGTGACGTTTGATATATATACTGGAGAAATTCATGCCTTAGTGGGTGAAAATGGAGCAGGAAAATCAACATTAATGAAAATTCTTGCTGGTATTTTCACACCAACAGATGGAAAAGTGTTGTTTAAAGGGAAGCCGCTGAATATCACAGACCCTAAGGAAGCCAAAGACCTCGGTATTAGTATCATACATCAAGAGTTCAGCTTAGTGCCATATCTAAACTCCTATGAGAATATTTTTCTTGGAAAAGAAATAAAGAAATCAGGTGGTTTTTTAGACCGTAAAAAAATGAAAAAAAGAGCGCAAGAATTACTGGATCGTATAGGTGTCACTATTGACATAAATATCCCGGTTGATCATTTGACAGTAGCACAACAACAATTAGTGGAAATTGTCAAAGCATTGATAGAAGATCCACAGGTTCTCATTATGGATGAACCTACAGCAAGTTTAACAGAAAGTGAAACACATAAATTTTTCGAATTAATACTGAAGTTAAAAGAAGACGGTGTAACAATGATTTTTATTTCGCATCATATGAATGAAATATTTGAAATTTGTGACCGTTATTCATGCTTACGAGATGGTATCTTTGTAGGTACAAATTTGGTAAAGAACGTAACTGCAAGAGATATAATTAGAATGATGGTTGGTAGAGAGCTGGGTGATAACCAATATCCGGAAAAACCACATTATAGTAAAGTGAAAGATAAAAAGGTAATATTAAGTTTAGAAAACTTTAATCGAGCTAATGTTGTTAAAAATGTAAATTTCAAACTGAGGGAAGGCGAAATTTTGGGAGTTGCAGGATTGGTTGGAGCTGGAAGAACTGAAATAATACGATTATTAATCGGAGCTGATAAAGCCGATTCAAAAGATATATATTTACATGGTGAAAAAATTCGGATTAATTCACCTGATCAAGCCCTGAAAAATGGAATTGGCTTGGTACCTGAAAATAGAAAAACACAAGGATTGATTCTTAATCAGACAGTCAAAGAAAATATCATTTTGTCAAATATGAAAAAGACATGTAAAAGAGGCGGTTTTAGAAATCGTAATGATGAGAATGTTATCGCAGAGGGATATGTGAAATCCTTAAATATAAAAACGCCACATATTCATCAAAAGGTTAAGAGCTTAAGTGGGGGTAATCAACAAAAAGTTGTTTTGGCAAAATGGATGAATACCGAATGTAACATTTTAGTGTTTGATGAACCAACAAGAGGAATCGATGTAGGCGCTAAATACGAGATACACAAGCTTATGAGAAACATGGCAGATCAGGGAATGGGAATTATTATGATTTCATCTGAATTACCTGAAGTTCTCGGTGTTAGCGATCGGATTCTCACTGTGCATAATGGAAGAATAACTAGCGAATTGATTACGGAAGATACAAATCAGGAAGAAATTATGATTTATGCAACAGGAGGAAAAGATAATGAATAATGTTAATAGTAAAGATAAAAAAGTAGACTTGCCATCGTTTAAGTCGTCTGTTTCGAAGCTTTATAGAGAACCTATGATGTTCACTATCACAGCGTTGATTCTGCTCTGTATAATTATGGCATTGTTCACACCGGATTTCATGACAGCAGCAAACATCAGTAATGTTTTGCGACAAGTAACAATTAATGCAATATTGGCGGTTGGAATGACTTTTGTTATTCTTAGTTCAAGAATAGATTTATCAGTCGGATCAATTATGGCTTTTACAGGAACCATGATGGCGGCAGCAATGGCAGATTTTGGATTATCAATTCCTGTTGCAATAGCCATTGGAGTGTTCATCGGAGCCTTATTCGGTTTAATCAACGGGGCATTAGTAGCCTATGCAAAATTACCTGCAATTATTGTTACATTGGCAATGATGCAAATACCTAGAGGATTAGGATTGCTATACACGGGTGGATATCCTTTGAACGGTCTTCCACAAGAATTCTCGATTTTCGGTCGTGGTTATTTTTTAGGAATCATACCTGTGCCGATTATTATTATGGCTGCGGTTTACCTAGTTGCTTATGTCATGTTGAATCACCTGTCAATAGGTCGCTATATTTACTCAATCGGTGGTAACGAAGAGGCAGTTCGATTGTCTGGTATTAAGACAAAACTTTATATTATCATCCCGTTTGTGATAAGCGGTATCACTGCAGCCATCGGTGGAACAATTATTACATCAAGATTAATGTCTGGACAACCCATGGCAGGTGAAGGTTTTGAATTGGATGCCATCGCAGCAGTAGTTCTAGGCGGTACAGATATTGCCGGTGGTCGCGGGCATATTATTGGAACTTTAGTTGGTACCATTATGTTAGGTGTGTTGACCAATGGCTTGAATCTAATAGGGGTATCACCTTACGTTCAAAGAATTTTCAAAGGGTTGATCATTATTGCAGCAGTCTACTTAAGCAGCAGAAAAAGAGACTAAACTATACATTTTAAGATGAAAAGGAGAAAAACTATGAGTTTACCAGAAAAAATGAAAGCAGTTGTAGCATACGGACCGGAAGATTACAAAGTGACTGAAGTTGATGTACCAAAAGCAGGATATGAAGAAGTCGTTATTAAAATCAGCGCTTGTGGTATCTGTGGGAGTGACCTAAAAGCTTATCACGGAGCAGGCATGTTCTGGGGCGGCAACGATCCATGGATGAAAGCCCCGGTAATCCCTGGCCATGAATTTTTTGGAGAGGTAGTAGAACTGGGAGAAGGAGCAGCAGATAAATATGATATAAAACTGGGTGAGCGTATCATTACGGATCAAATCAAACCTTGTGGAAAATGTAGATTCTGTCAGTCAGGTAAATATTGGATGTGTGAAGTCCATGATATGTACGGATTCCAAGGTGGCATCGCAGATGGCGGCATGACAGAATATATGAAAATCTATAATGTCAGCAAAATCTATAAAATTCCCGATGCATTATCACTTGAAGAAGCAAGCATATTAGAACCATTAGCATGTGCTGTGCATACGGTTCAAAGAGCTACCATTGAATTTGAAGATGTGGTTGTTATGGCAGGAGCAGGTACATTAGGTCTTTGCATGATTCAATTGATCAAGTTGAAAACACCTAAAAAATTGATTGTTTTGGATGTTAATGATGATCGGCTTGCACTAGCTAAAAAATATGGAGCAGATATTATCCTTAATCCAAAAGATGTTGATGCAATCAAAGAAGTAAAAGCTTTAACGGATGGATACGGATGTGATGTATACATTGAAGCAACCGGATCGCCAATCGGTGTAACCCAAGGTCTTGAAATGGTAAGAAAACTGGGTCGATTTGTTGAATTCAGTGTATTTGGCAAAGAAACAACAACCGACTGGAGTGTAATTGGGGACAGAAAAGAATTGGACATTCGTGGTTCACACCTAGGTCCATATACTTATCCGATTGCAATAGACTTACTTGAAAGAAAACTGATCAAAGCAGATGATATTGTATCTGCTAAATATCCGATTAATGACTTTAAAGAAGCATTCGAACTTGCGGATAGTGGTAAAGTTATTAAAGTCTTGTTAATTCCTTAAGTAGCATTGATAATTAATGTACATTTTATTTTTTCATAATTACTAATCCCTTTTAGTGTATATGTTTCCAATGAATGAATCCGTTGTTGCTATTAGAACAACGGATTCATTCATAAACGAAAGGTACTACAATTTATGAAAGATAGGAATAATAATTAATATAAGTACACAAGGAAAGGGCGTATCATATGAATAATTATTACATGGGAATTGATAACGGAGGATCACTTTGTAAAGCTGTTATCTTTGATTCAAAAGGAAAAGAAATTTCCAGTGCTTCAAGAAATCTGGTCATGATTAATCCTGCTCCGGGATTTACTGAACGGGATATGGAAGAACTGTGGCTGAAGAATTGTGAAATCATCAGGGAAACCATTGAAACTTCCGGCTTAGATGCCGCCCAAATAAAAGGAGTGGCTTGCAGTGGTCATGGTAAAGGTCTTTACCTTTGGGGAAAAGATGATCAACCATGCTATAACGGTATCGTTTCAACAGATGCAAGGGCGTGGGAATACCCAGAGAAATGGTATGAAGATGGAACAGCTGAAAGAGTTTTTGAGAAGACATTTCAAAGTATTCTAGCTTGTCAGCCGGTATCATTGCTGAATTGGTTGAAGGATAATGAGCCGGAAGTTATAGGCAATATTAAATGGATATTTGAAGTGAAAGATTATATTCGCTTTCGCCTGACAGGTGAAGCCTTTGCTGAGATGACGGATTATTCCGGTTCCAATATGATGAATTTGAAAGAAAGAAGATTTGATAAAGAATTATTAAAGGAATTTAATCTTGAAGATATGTTTGACAAGTTACCACCTCTGAAAAAATCGACTGAGATATGTGGAACAATCACAGAAGAAACTGAAGCCTTAACAGGTCTTAAAGCGGGTACTGTTGTAGCAGGTGGTATGTTTGACATTGATGCCTGTGCCATTGCTATGGATATAACCAATGATGAGAATATTGCAGTTATTGCAGGAACATGGAGTATTAATGAATATATATCCAAAGAACCTGTATTGAATAAGAGTATAATGATGAATTCTATCTATTGTATAGATGAGTACTATCTGATTGAAGAATGCAGCCCAACGTCAGCCGGAAACAATGCCTGGTTTGTTAATCTGTTCCTAGAGGATGAAAAACATAAAGCAAAAGAAGCAGGAATGAATGTTTATGATTATTGTAACCGGATGGCAGATAAAGTATTGCCAGCTGAGAGTAATATTTGCTTTTTACCTTATATTTTTGGTTCAAACTACAATCCGAGGGCAAAGGCATGTATGGTTGGACTTGAAAAAAGCAATACCAGAGAGCAAGTTGTAAGAGCTGTCTACGAAGGAATCGCTTATTGCCATAAAGTTCATTTGGAAAAGTTACTGATGAATCGAACAGAAACACGGGCAATTCGATTATCAGGAGGAGCTGCAAAATCAGATGTGTGGGCACAAATTTTTTCTGATGTATTTGAGTTGCCTGTAGAAACTATCGATAATGACGAATTGGGAGCTTTAGGCTGTGCTATGACAGCTACTGTAGCCGCAGGAGAGTATAAAAATTTGAAGGAAGCCGCACAGAACATGGTTCGAATTAAAAATAAAATCTATCCTAACAAAGGTAATGAAGAGATATACCGTAAAAAATATGGAATCTATAAAAAAACATCAGATGCATTAGATGACACTTGGAAGTTATACTAAGCGGTAACTGAAGGAGAAGTTATGGAAAATTTTTTAGGAATTCATGAAAAAGCAATGAAGACAATTATGGGCAAGAACAAAATAAGAGAAGTGAGATAAAAAAGGAGGTTCTTATATGAACCATGAATTTATAGATATACAAAATGCTATTCTTCAAGGGAAAACTGTTGTAGGAATTGAATTGGGATCTACAAGAATTAAGTCTGTCTTAATAAACGAATATCACGAACCGATTGCATTTGGAGGTTATGATTGGACTAACCAATACATCGATGGTGTTTGGACCTATGATCTTGATGAAGTATGGGTTGGTATTCAAAGAAGCTATAAGAGTCTGGTTGAAGATGTTAAATCTAAATATGATGTTGAGTTAAGTAGTGTGGGCGCTATAGGGTTCAGCGCTATGATGCATGGATATTTGGCCTTTGACATTGAGGGTCAGCAATTGGTACCCTTTAGAACATGGAGAAATAATATAACAGAAAAAGCAAGCAAGGTGCTAATGGACCTTTTTGATTACCCAATCCCTCAACGATGGAGTGTTGCACATCTATATCAGGCTGTTTTGAATGAAGAATCCCATGTCAAGGATATTAATTATATAACTACATTATCAGGATATGTACATTGGAAATTAACGGGTAAAAAAGTGCTTGGTGTAGGAGATGCTTCGGGTATGTTTCCAATTGATTTAGAAACCAGATCATTTAATAAGCGTATGATGAACCAATTTGAAGAGTTGGTAAAAGACAAAAAGTTTTCATGGTCATTAGACGATATTCTTCCACAAACATTGATTGCAGGTGAAGAGGCTGGCCGACTGACTGAAGCAGGTGCAAAACTGATTGACCCAAGCGGTAGCTTAAAAAGCGGTGCTTTGTTCTGTCCTCCTGAAGGTGATGCCGGAACAGGTATGGTTGCTACTAATAGCGTTGCAAAAAGAACGGGAAATGTATCGGCAGGGACGTCGATTTTTGCCATGGTAGTTTTAGAAAAGGATTTGTCAAAGGTATACCCTGAGTTAGATTTGGTAACAACACCATCAGGAAGTTTGGTTGCTATGGCACACTCCAATAATTGTACATCTGACTTAGATGCGTGGATGAATCTTTTTGATGAAACAATCAGTGCCTTTGGAATCAAAATCGATAAAACCACATTGTATAAAACGCTATACACAAAGGCCTTGGAGGGTGATCCTGATTGTGGTGGATTATTATCATACGGTTATCTTTCAGGGGAGCATATGACCCACTTTGAAGAAGGCAGACCATTGTTTGCTAGAACATCTGAAAGTAACTTTAATCTGCCTAATTTTATGAGAGTGCATTTACTTACCTCCCTTGGAGCGATGAAAATCGGAATGGACATTCTTTTAAAGGAAGAAGATGTGAAATTGGATAAACTGCTAGGACATGGTGGCTTGTTTAAGACAAAAGGTGTCGGACAACGTTTTATGGCAGCATCTGTTAACGCACCTGTTACCGTGATGGAAACCGCAGGAGAAGGTGGTGCTTGGGGAATCGCATTGTTAGCAGCGTACATGAACAATAAAGAGGAGTCCCTTGAAGCATTTCTTGAGAAACAAGTTTTTAACCAACAAGAAGGGACAACTATGATGCCTAACTCTGAAGATGTGGTAGGTTTCGAAAAATTCATGAAACGTTACACGATGTGTCTTTCTATTGAAAGAGCTGCAGTAGATTCTTTGAGGAATTAGGATTTATCAAATCGTGTCTTAAGTAATATGTTTTAAGTGGAACTATTTATAGTAAAGTATTACTTTAAAGCTGTTTTGGATGTCAGCACCTAGGGCATCCTATTCTTTTAAATGAAATAACCTGTATGGTGGAGCAATATATAACTTATTTGCTTCATCGTTGATTTATTTACAGGTTCTGTTATGATAGTTTCAGGATATACAAACATTATAAAGATTAAGGAGTATCAAATGATAAAATTAGTAGTTACAGATATGGATGGAACGTTAGTTGATAGTAAAAAGGAATTGCATCCGGAAACAATTATGTGCATCAAGAAATTATTGCAACAAGGGATATACTTTGCCGTTGCAAGTGGAAGACAATTTCAAAATTTAAATAAACATTTTAGTGATATTAAAGAAGATATAATATTGATTAGTGATAATGGGACAATTGTTCATGATGGTCTTGAAAAAATATATGTTGATGCGATGAACAGCGAAGACGTTATGGAGTTTGTGACGTTTTTAAGAACTATTTCTTCTATAGATATTGTTGTATGTGGTGTTGACAGTGCGTATATTGAAAATTCAGATACAAAAGTCGTTGCTGTTGCAAGTGAATATTATGAGTCACTAACCATTGTTGATAAATTCGAATCAATTATACAAACTGACCAGATTTGTAAAGTATCCATTTATGATTGGATAGATGCAGAAACGAATGCTTATCCTGTCATTAAAAACTCTGAATATCCTTTTTCTATTAACCTTTCTGGGGAGAAATGGGTTGATGTAATGAATGATCATGCCGGGAAAGGTCATGCTATTAAAATTATTCAAGAAAAATATTCGATTGATAAGAAGGAGTGTATGGCTTTTGGAGATTATCTGAATGATTACACTATGATGCTGGCATGTGGTGAAACATATGCAATGAAGAATGCACATCCTAAACTTAAAAATGTGTGTAAATATGAAGCTCAATCGAATGACGATGCTGGGGTTGTTCAAATTCTTAAGAAAGAATTCAATTTATAAATTAATGTTTACTTTCTTTTTTCTCAATCAGCTATCAATAAAGGCAAGTAAGTTGAATATCAGAAATAGAAAATCTTGTGTCTTTTAATAAGCATAGGATTTTTTTGTTGATGATGTCCGGACAAAGTTGTAGAAAAAAATCATGAAAATTTTCAACAGAACAGCCTTTTAACAACCTAAATACATCGGATAAGAATATGTTCAATCGAAGTTATAACTTGTAAATCAAGCCATAATAGCGTAAAATACAAAGGTACTGCATCCGATGTGAAAGTGGTGATTGAATATGAAATTGAAGCTACCGAAGTTTAAACCCGTTAGAGTAATTGGCATATTTATTGCTATTCTAATCATTATGCTAACATTCCTTTTAATATTCCAAATAACTAGAATTGAAGAAAAAAACGAACTGGAAATGACTCGCCATTATATTGATTTTCAACGCAAGTTAAACGCGTATATAGTTAATAATACAAGTTTAATCAAAGGATTTATTGCATACATTGAGATGAATGGTGATTCAGATACAGAACAGATTTATATATACCTATCCCATTTGATGGAAGATCAAATGGACGATATCAAGAATATTGGTATTATCAAAGACACTACAATTCTCCTGAATTATCCAATTGAAGGAAATGAAGATTCTATAGGGATTGACTTATCATTGGTTGAAGGACAGGCAGCTCAAGTTGCTTATGTTAAAGACAATCTTCAAACACATTTTCAAGGTCCTGTCAATTTGGTACAAGGCGGCAAGGGATATATTATACGTGAACCTATATTTCGAGAGGGTCATTATTGGGGTATGGTAAGTATCGTTTTAATTGGCGAAGCCTTTGATGCGATTATTGAAGAATTCTCTCAAGAAGCAGATTTGTATGTGCTAATAAATGATATTAATAATGATAATCAGTTGATTTACGGCGACGAATCTATGTTTAATAAGAGTAATATGTCATTTATCAACTCAGACTTTTTCGGTAAATGGACTATAACCATAAAGCATCGAACACCTGAAACTAAACAAGACTATGTTGCACTAAGCAGTATGATTGCATTATATTTATTCATAAGTTATATATTAACTAAGACTTTATATAACTATTTAAATAAATACCAATCGACGACTGAGGCCAATAAAGTCTTAAGTGAGCAAGTGACTCGCGATAGTCTCACTGGCGTGTCTTCAAGGAATTATTTTATTAGTAAGATATTTGATAATGTTAGCTATGCAACACATCAACAACACTCTATTGCGCTGGTTTTCTGTGATATTGACTACTTTAAGCGTGTAAATGATCAATATGGTCATGCTGTAGGTGATGAAGTCTTATATGAAGTTGCAAAGATATTTTCTTCTACAATCAGAAAATCTGATATAGTTACCCGCTGGGGCGGAGAAGAGTTTCTCATTATGTTAACGCGTGTATCTCTGGATGAGGCTGCTGTTGTTGCTGAAAAGATGAGAGCTCAGGTAGAGGCAAAGGCATTTACTAACGCCCAGAATATCACAGCTAGTTTTGGCGTTGTAATGTATCGCGAGGATGAATTTATTGGAACCTGTATAAAAAGAGCTGATCAGGCCATGTATAAGGCTAAGCAGCAAGGTAGAAATCAAGTTGTCATTGATACCACCGATACAGCAGAAGAGCCCTCAATGAAGAAATCAACATGGCAAGAGAAATGGACCTGTGGCAACCCAATCATTGATACAGAACATATGGAATTATTAGAAACCCTCAATGAAATCATTGAACTATCCTTCTTCAAAGAACAAAGAGAGCTGCTATTGAATCAGCTATATACTTATTTTATAGAGATGGAAAAACACTTTAAAGATGAAGAGGTAATCCTTACAAATATCAGATGGGAAAACCTTTATAACCACAAGAAAATTCATGAGGCTTTATTAAATGAGCTTCTGAAATTCACAGAAGATTATAGAGGTCGTGAAATATCTACAGAAGTGTTTGTACAAAAATTACTAGATAATATTATTAGTCATATTGAAGTAGATGATATGAAATTCTTTGAGTGGCTATAGTGCAATTGGGTTTCAAGAAAGATGCAAAAAGAATTAGAGCTACAATAAGACGCTTAGATGATCATGAGTTATAAGATTTTAAGCATTGAGTATATAGGAATAAAACCAGAATATAATTACCGAATAGGATAGTGGTTGATATCACCATTTCTTTGGAATAAATTTGCATTTACAAGAACTAAAACTAATGATATAATCAACTCGTACGTACGAGCTGATTATATCATTTTTCATAAGCGTTCTGGAGATGGAAATAAAGGCTGATTAGCATATAAGCAAATGAATCCGCATTAGATTGACTCAAAAGTTAGATGAACAGTGATCTCAGCATTAAATCGGTTAGGTTTTAGCATATTTGCTAGAACCTAATAATTAAAGTTAGTTATACGTACAAGTAAGCAGTGCTTATTCGAACAATTGAACAACCTATAGTTACGTAATAGCAAATTATAGTTACATAATAGCAAATGGATTTCAAATAACAGACATTGAAGAAAATCAATTAATAAAACTTGGAAACGAACTCATTACAGGTAAATATTAACAGGATTGAATAAACGGAGGAAAAAAGATGGAATTAGCAAGAACTTATGAATTTTGGTTTATTACAGGTAGTCAACACTTATACGGTCCCAAAACACTTGAACAGGTTAAGCAAGACAGTATCGAAATGGTGGAAGGATTGAATGATCAAGGCGGTTTCAACTATACGATTGTCTTTAAGGATGTTCTCAAAACCCCGGATGAGATTACCTCTTTAGTTAAAGAAGCAAACAATGCGCCAGAGTGTGCAGGTCTTATAGGTTGGATGCATACATTTTCTCCGGCAAAAATGTGGATAAAAGGGTTAACAATACTAGGTAAACCGTTTATGCACTTGCATACACAATTCAAAAGAGATATTCCGTGGTCTGAGATTGATATGGACTTTATGAATTTAAACCAATCAGCTCATGGTGGACGGGAATTTGGTTTTATTAATACACGCCTTCGTATGCCTAGAAAAGTTGTTGTTGGATATTGGGAAGCACAGAATGTACAAGATAAAATCCGTAAATACATGAATGTTTGCGTTGCATTGTCAGAATCAAAAAGTTTGAAAATTGCAAGATTTGGTGATAACATGCGCTATGTTGCAGTCACTGAAGGTGACAAGGTTGAAGCAGAGATTAAATTCGGTTGGGAAATCAGCGGTTACGGTGTTGGTGACTTAGTAGAATATATAGAAGAAGTTACTGAAGTAGAAGTAGATGCCTTATATGAAGATTACAAAAAAGAATATAAGATTGTGGATGAATCAGATGCAAGCGTTGCTTCCATCAAATACCAGGCGAAGCTTGAAATCGCAATAGAACGCTTTTTAGAAGTAGGAAAATTCGGTGCGTTTACAACAAACTTTGAAAACCTTTTTGGAATAGATCAATTACCTGGCTTAGCAGTACAAAGACTGATGGCAAAAGGTTATGGTTTTGCCGGTGAAGGTGATTGGAAAACGGCAGCGATGACTCGTTTAATTAAAATCATGGGTAATAATGGTAGTCTGGGAACTTCATTTATGGAAGACTACACTTACAACTTTGACCCTGAGAATCCAATGGTTCTTGGATCGCACATGTTAGAAGTATGTCCGTCGATTGCAGAAGGTGAAATTGGTATTCTAGTTAATCCTCTTGGCATCGGTGGTAAAGATGCACCTGCACGATTTATTTTTTCATCTAAGACCGGACCTGCTATTAATACTTCACTAGTAGATATGGGTGGAAGAATGCGCCTGATTATTAACGAAGTTGATGCAGTTAAAGCTCCGTTTGATATGCCGAAGCTTCCTGTTGCAAAGGCGATGTGGAAACCTCAACCATCTTTAGAAGAAGGTGCCTATGCATGGATATTAGCTGGTGGAGCCCATCACACAACTTTCTCTCTTGATGTTACATGTGAAGAACTTGAAGATTTTGCTGAATTCAGTGATCTTGAAGTGGTTGTTATTAATAACGAAACAAACATGTCAACATTCAGGCAAGAACTTAAGTTAAGTGACCTTGTTTGGAACCTTAAACGATAGGAGGGGGAATCATGAGTTTGGCAAAAACAGATATACAGAAAGCGATTGTTCAAGGTAAAACGACTCTTGGTATTGAATTAGGTTCAACTAGAATAAAAGCGGTTCTTCTAGATGAAAATAATGCTCCCATAGCTTCAGGAGGACACGATTGGTCCAATAGTTATGTAGATGGAATTTGGACCTATGGTCTTGATGTGGTATGGGAAGGTATACAAGGTAGCTATCTTAACATGGTTGACAATGTGGAAGAGCAATACGGAGTTGCTCTAACCAAAATTGGTGCCATTGGATTTAGCGGTATGATGCATGGTTACATGGCTTTTGACAAGAACAATGAATTATTAGTCCCATTTAGGACTTGGAGAAACAATATAACCGGAGAGGCTTCAAAGAAACTAATGGATGAGTTCAACTATCCTATTCCTCAACGATGGAGTATTGCCCATCTGTATCAAGCCATATTAAATGATGAACTCCATGTTAAAGACATTGATTATATCACCACTTTAGCTGGCTATGTACACTATAAACTCACAGGACAAAAAGTAATGGGTGTAGGGGAAGCATCTGGTATGTTCCCAATAGATTTGGAAACACGTTCTTTTAACAAACATATGATTGTCCGATTTGACGAAATGATAAAACACAAAAACTTCCCTTGGTCATTAGGAGATATTCTGCCAAAAACGCTAGTTGCCGGAGAAGACGCTGGTCTATTATCTGAAGAAGGTGCAAAGCTTCTTGATCCGAAGGGAACATTATGTTCAGGGATACCGCTTTGCCCGCCGGAAGGTGATGCAGGAACAGGCATGGTTGCAACGAATAGTGTAGCGCAGTGCACAGGGAATGTTTCAGCAGGCACCTCGATTTTCGCTATGGTTGTTTTGGAGAAAGAGTTGTCCAGAGTTTATGCTGAGCTAGATCTTGTAACGACGCCAACAGGTAAGTTAGTTGCTATGGCTCATTCGAACAATTGCACATCTAGCTTGAATGCATGGGTCGATCTTTTTGAAGAATCTAATAAGGCCTTTGGTCTGCAAGTAGATAAGGAAAAATTATACTCTACACTCTATACAAAGGCGCTTGAAGGTGATTCGGATTGTGGCGGATTATTGGCTTATGGTTATCTTTCAGGAGAGCACATAACCCATTTCGAAGAAGGCAGACCGCTTTTTACATGGGAGTCTGACAATAAGTTCAACCTTGCAAACTTTATGAGAGTAAATATATTTACTGCCCTTGGTGCAATGAAGATAGGAATTGATATCCTCCTTAAAGATGAGGATGTAAAACTTGATAAAATGTTGGGGCATGGCGGATTGTTTAAAACAAAGGGAGTTGGCCAACGATTTATGGCGGCAGCAGTAAATGCGCCTGTAACAGTAATGGAAACAGCTGGCGAAGGCGGAGCATGGGGGATTGCATTATTAGCGTCTTATATGATAAACAAAAAAGAAGATGAAACCCTAGAAACATATCTTGAAGAAAAGATATTTGCCAATCAAACAAAGAGTACCATCGAGCCGGACATAAAGGACGTCGAAGGTTTCGAAACCTTTATGAAACGATACATTAAAGGACTTCCAATCGAAAGAGCTGCGGTTGATTATTTAAGGGAATGATCCGGGAGATGCTGTTTATCATGCAGTTGTTCTAGAAGAGGTGGCGCACATGGCATATGGAACCATCATCCTAAAAAGAAATAGGAATTAAACCTGAAATGAGTAAAGATTTGTTAGATAAACATTTTCTCCGTAAACATGGAGCAAATTCATATTAAGGACATAATTAACAAATGCAGGATTTACATCTGTAGTATTTAGATATAGTAAAATAGTTTTGAATTACAGCTAGATGCTCAGATAATTATTCCCTCCAACGCAACATGATGATATAATGAAGAGAAAATTCATATAATCGAGGAGAAAAATAATGAAAAAAAGCGTAAAAGTAAATAAAAGTATAACAGTCCTCCTATCAATAGTGATGTTAATAGGGATAGTAGGATGTAAAAGTGAAGCTGTGACTAGAATTGATGAGAATAAAGATGAGCAAACTATTGATCAATCAGTTGTTCAAACGATAATAGAAGAAAAACCAAGGATCCAGATAGAAATGGAAGATGGCGGCATTATGGTGTTTGAATTATATCCTGAATATGCGCCCAAAACTGTAGAGAACTTTGTAGAATTAACTGAATCAGGTTTTTATGACGGATTAACTTTTCATCGAATCATCAAAGGCTTTATGGCACAGAGTGGGGATCCAAAGGGTGATGGCACAGGTGGATCAGGCAATACTATTGTGGGAGAATTCACGAAAAATGGTTTTGACCAGAATACATTATTACACACAAGCGGCGTTATTTCTATGGCTAGAAGTGCTGATATGGATTCAGCAAGTAGTCAATTTTTCATAATGGACGGAGCATCGAATCAATTAGACGGAAGTTATGCAGCCTTTGGAAAATTGATTGAAGGTGAAGAAACATTAGCGCTGATTGTTGATACAAAAGTTGAGAAAAATCCTTTTTCAGGTGAAATGTCATCT